>ENA-UOTZ01001994-UOTZ01001994.1-compost-metagenome-genome-assembly--contig:-NODE-1994-length-11862-cov-9.371304_pt1 | contig 11862 bp, 5 predicted proteins | sample MGYA00238144_ERZ746983 | MGnify/ENA primary metagenome ERZ746983 (study PRJEB28759, sample SAMN06268863) | compost metagenome | isolation source: single cell | place: USA: California, Emeryville, Joint...
CGGCCACTGGATATACCCTTATCGGAACATGGACCGGACCATTGGTCACTCCAGCCGCAGCAATACATTCCTACCAAATGGGAACATTTTATGTTAATGGCACTGTTTTTCAAGCTGCCTCTACCCTTGCCGATGTTCAAGGTCCTGTCAACTTCTTCCATGATGTTAATGGAGCCCTGTGGGTTGGATGGACCGCTGTTGATACTGCCAACTCATTGACTTATGCTGGATACTTGGCAAAATATCAAGAACAAAGTAAGCTTCCAGAAGAAATCGAGTCTAATATGCAAATAAACTATTATTTTGTGGGAATTATCCTTTCAACCCTTGTTTTCGTTCTTGCTCACAACTTAATTTCTATTTGGGAGTGATAAACAAGCTTATTTCCCCATTTTCACCTCATAATATTCCAAATTTTTTAACTATGTAGGAGCACCCTTGCTTGAAGAAGATTAACATTTCAAATTTCTTTTTCGACAATTGAAAGAAAAAGAAAAAATAGCCATTCTTAAGTTACAAGCACTATCACCTAACAATCCCTGAGTCAATACTCCTTATTATCAACAATTATATAGTTTTCGATTCCATCGAATGTTACTCCAAGATTTTTTTTGTTGGTTAAAACTCAGAATTTGGGAATCTAGAATCCCAGTAACAAGCAAATTCAAGTTTCTTAAAAATCAAAAAAATCTTTTAATCAAAAAAGTAAAAAGCCACCTCTGGTCGTTAAAATCAGAAAATGACCCAGAGATCTGCCAGCCGGCTCGGCACGAGTCTTGGCCTTAAGGACCGGCTTAACTGGGGACCAGACTCATCTGGTGGAAAAAATAAGGAGGTAGATGATAATTTACTCCAGAATGGGGTCATGAATAAAAGATTCCTTTTCCTTTCCTTTCCTATCCTATCCTATCAAGTTTCTTCTCCCAGAACATTCAACTAGAATAAGAACTCTGAATCCAAACCAAAGAGCCAAATTTCATCTCGTGTGAATTATGCTCCATTTCTTTCGAGTTATAGTTCCATAATTTACTACGACCAATACGTATTTCTCGACTCATTAACACACAAATAATTCAAAATAAAAAATACTCAATGCAACTCTTCGACAATACTGCTTTTACCGACTTTGCGGTGGCCGGCAAACAGTTATCTCTCTCACCAGAGCAGGTTTTATTTGATAAAATTGCAGAATCCATCGCGAACGTCCTCTCAGCTCTCGGATGTATCCTAAATATAATCATGATTATCAAACTTAGACTCTACAGATTAGCCATTGGCAGAATGGCACTACAATTTTTCATCGTTAACTTTCTCTATGATGCCTCCTGTCTCATTGGAATGATCAAGCTCTCCTCGGAGCTATTTTGCGAAATACAATCATTTTTACAATTTATTGGCCTCGGTGCCTCTCTAGCTTGGGCTTGCTGTTTTGGCCATGCGCTGTTAGTCATGATACAATGCCACGATATTAAGGCGGTTAGCCAGAAAGTCACTATTTACTCAAGATTCGCTATCATAACTGGATTATTGCTCGCAATTATTAGCCTTTTGACTCATTACAGCTCATTAGATCCAGTAACGAAGACTTGCTGGCATCAAATTCCTGAGCACGGCTTGAATTATGGGGACTCCCTCACAATGATTCTGCCAGCTATGATAAGCATTATTTACTGTTTCTATTGCCATATCAAAGCAATTAGAAGAATATCAAAGAGCACGAAGAGGATGATCTGGGGGCTTCTTTCTTTCCCTACAGTGCTTATTATATCGTACCTTCCCTATGCAATTGATGTTGTGTGGTGTGTGGTTACGAAGAAAGAGCCTGCGTTTGTGATTATTGTGATTGTGAATGTGTTGTTCAATTCACAAGGATTACTTAATGCGCTTGCGTATGGACTCTCGAGAGACATGCTGAAAAAATTTCAGAAAAAGCCGCTTTCTTCAGAGGATGCTGAAAAAGAAGGGAGGGAGTGGCGAGTGTCCGATGCATTTCATTCTGATTCTGAAAATAGTTCGTTCTCAGAATCGAGCTTGACCTCCGGTGTTGAGAAGAACCCAAAGTTTAGCAATGAACATACAATTGTTTAATCCTTAAGAAAAGATGAGTTTAGATTAATTAGACATTAATTTACTTCATTGAGATCCTTGTATCGTCCTTTATATCTAATATAGCTCGAATTGGTTGATACTGAAATTAGTCCATATGAATTTGCATTATAGCAAAATGTATCTCCTTGAAAGACTTGTTTATCCAGGTAGAGAAACTGTGCTCAAGAAATGCGATTTAATGCTTTTCAGGTGACTCAAATCCAATTCATCTAAAAAGTAATTTGGTATAATCGTAACTAGAAAAGAAATTCCGTAAAGGCTGTTAGTAATGTGATTTTCTGTCTCTTTAATCGACTGGGAATTCCAAAAGAAATCAGCTATTTCGATCAACGAACAATGGTATTATGTTTACACAATAAACAAGTTGTTAGTCATAGACTTAGAAATGGTGAGAACGATTGAAATGGCAATATATATATTCCACTCAGAAATTAGGCATTTAATTACGAACCAATATATATGTCAACTCATTTTGAAGCTGTCTCTTGTGGGACTCTTGTCGCGATTCCCATAGCATAATAGTAAAACAGATTGGCCACAATTTTACCGGTAATCCAATCTTCCACTTTATGATTGTATTCGGTCACATCAACAGACGTCACTTTTCTTTCTTTTCCAGCTTGCAGGATAATTTCAAAAATTTCCTCGCTAGAAAATCCACCCATCATTAGTTGATGACTCACTCCAGGGCAATACGCGCTATTTATCGCTTCTAGGCTGATACTCAAATGAATCTCTTCACATTCTTTACTCAAATCCGCCAGAACCTCACTGAAAACGCTTCCACCTTTCGTTAGCAGCGTATTTAGATCCGGCTTTTCGCTTATTGCAACGTCTCTTCCAGCAATTTCTCGCCAAGGGATAATTGTTATTCTATCTTTGTTCTTCTCGTAAAACTCCTTGGATTCTCTATGGATATACTCTGGATGCACTCCCAAATAAACGACTTTGAGTCTCTCTCCACTAGTATCTTCGGTAAGTAATTTTCTCGTCCCACAGCTCATGTGAACGCGATCAACATCATAAAACTCATTCAAATCGAGAGTTTTATGAATCAAGATCAACCCAATCTTCCCTTTTCCAGTATGCTCAAGCAGCCCTCCAACACATGGATAGACTATTTCTTTGGTTCCTCCCAGCACGAATGAATTTCCTTTGCCTTTTCGGGCCCTTGCAACTTTCGCTCTCAGTTTATCGACCAATTGTTCGAGAGTCGGCGTTTTCGAAACCCAAATATTCCCGTAGTCTCGGATTACAAGCTTCGAGATATCTATCCCGTACTCTGGATTAACTAAAGGTCCTGCTTTGGGAAGGAATCTTCTTGTGCAATCAGGAGCGTCTTCTTGTCCAACACCTTTGTAATCTCTTCGGGCTCCTATGTCATAAGGAAAGCCAAAGAGAATCAGATCTCCATCGATGCCTTTTTCCATCGTGCTTCCCAGACGAGGATCTCCTGATAGATTTTTAGTGACTTCCATGAGAATTTTGAATCAAATTATTTACTTCAAATTAGATTTAACTCGCTCTATGCAAGAGAGTCAATATTTCCAATCGAGAAAAACTCAAGGCTGACTTGTTTGTAACTAGCAAAGATTGAGACATTATCTACTTTCCTTTTCTGGTTATTCGTTGACAATCACTACGATAATGCTATGATTAACAAAAAAAACTGATGAAATTTTTATTTAGAATGCCTTCGTGGGCCTTCCATCATTCTATGGCTGTTCGATCGGCGTTTGATCGGGAGCAACGTCGAGTTTATTGGTCTCAAAAGTCTAACCTTCAAAAAGGTTTGTTCATATCGTGATCTGATCTACAAAAATTAGTCGCTCAGACGACCTTTGGTTACAAATCTGATCAGCTTCGCTGGCCTAAAAATTTGAAAAACAAGAAAACCCCACTGGCGCAATTCTTTTGAATAGCATGACCTCTTAACAACATTTTCAACTATACACGCTTGATTAAATTGACGTTTTATTGTCACGTTGTAGCCTTATCTACATGTTATCATATCAATTTCATAGCCTATCTTGCCTTGAAATTATAAATAGAAAAAGAGTTACAGACAATTCACGTGCTCTTTTGCGCATTTTCAGGTCCGACCTTGACTTAGTACACCATGAAGCTGCTCTCCGCTTGAGAATCTCACCAATAATAGGGAGTTAAACAGCGCTTTACAGCATTTAAGGCTAGTTTAAGTCAAGAAATCTCGATATTGATATATTCTGATCTTTCCAGAGCGTTCTTAAATCACTCGATTAGCTCTCTCAGTAAACCTAAATAATAATTTCAAAGAACATACATACTATCAAACCCGCTCTTTATTGCTTAATCAAATGGCAAGTCCTTATGACAACGTTCCTGGGAAAATTTTCCTCGGCGGCATTTCAGCTCACACAACTCATGACGTAGTCTACAAATACTTCTCGTCATTCGGAGAGCTTATCGATTGTGTCGTTATGCAAGACCGAGCCACAGGCAAATCACGCGGTTTCGGTTTCGTGACCTACAAGGACTCTCAGGTGACCAATCAGGTCCTTGCACAGACCCATATCATCGATGGAAAAGAGGTAAAACAACAATATTTCAAAATTGGAATTTAACTTCCCATTCTTAAACAGATTGACTGCAAACGAGCAGTACCGAGAGACCAGAAGAATGAAGCAACTCGCGAAGACGCGTCGTTCCGCACGAAAAAACTGTTTGTTGGGGGTCTAACTCAGACGACGACTGAAGATTCCTTTAAAGAATATTTTGAACAGTTTGGAAAGATCGAAGATTGGGTGATCATGGTCGACAAGGTGACCGGAAAATCAAGAGGATTCGGTTTCGTTACCTTCGAAAGCGAGGACAGCGTGGATCTCGTGGTCTCGAGGTATCTAGAGAACAAGGTTGATGGTAAATGGGTCGAATGTAAGAAGGCGCTGCCTCGTGATGGAAACTCAGCAAGCGTTTCTCAGTCTTCAACGACGACGGTCTCACCTTCAGTCAGTGCGAACTCGTCGAAAAAAACATCGCTTAACAATAATGCTGGTGAAGGTGATCGTGAAATTGTCAAGAGTCTGTTGGGATTGCGCCTCTCCGTCGATAGCGAGGTCGAAGGCAACCTTCCCGGCCCAATTTATCAAAATACGCAGCAAAATATGCAAAATATAAATCAGTATGCTGATAAAACAAATTTCTGGGAGACCTTGCTGCAACAAGAACCTTCAGGCCGCATGAGAAATGATAATCAAGGAGAATACGAGCGCCGAGGGTCGATTTATTATCAATACCAGCCAAATTTTCAACAGCAACCTTCTCAGCAAATTTACCAGAAGCCTCAAGGAATGGGCAGCACGTACTTTGTAAGTAGTCCTCAAGCTAAGTTCGGTTCTATGCAAGAGATTAAGCCACAAGGGATGACTACAATAGAGACCAGCAAAAGCAAAAATTCAAGTGATGGGTTCTTTAATGAGGTGATTTCGCCGACAAATTACAAAATCCCGACTATGTATAAGCAGGAGCAGGAGCCGATGAATTATCCGCCGGGTCTTAATCTCTTTGATACATCGAATCAGTACTATCCCATTGAATCTGCTTGGATAGACCCGATGACTCAGTATCAAAAGGATCCGACGATCAATGTGATGAAGGGGCAATTCCCGACGCAGCAAGCGCAGATCCCTCAAAAGAAAGTTGAGAAGTATATTCCATTATATGAGTCAAACACAAATATATCAAACATCTAAAGACGCTGAGCGATTTGTTTTATGGGAGACTCTTTTGGAACAAATAAGACAATGAGCTTGGAGTTAGAGTTTTATTATTTATGTAGTCTGGATTTACATCGAGAACACATTTTACAAAGACTGTGTTTGAGTCCAGCCTTTTTCAGTATTTGTTTGGGTTTTAATTTTTGTTAATATATTGATTAATTGTATGTTGCATCGAGTAGAATTGATACGGCTAGAAAATAATTAAAATCGCCTTTTTATTCGGAATAAAAGTAAGAAATAGGAAGACTCAATGATAATTTGATGGTTGAAAACTAAGATAACTGCTATCGGGGAATGTTTATTAATGTTAGACACTCATGTGGTAAGAGATCTTGGATTTTATTATGGTTCACTTGATTCAACAAAACCTTTAACAGTGCAAAAAGAAAACAAAGTAAGAACCCTCTTTCTCTTTTTTTCGATGTCAATTCGTCATGAGGTATATAAGGAGTTGCGTAAGAAAAAAAATTCACAGAATCTAATATTGAAACTAAATCAAATTACTAATTTAGAGAAATCGGCACATGATCACAAATAGTTTCCAACAGAAGCATTTGAATCTGCCAAAAAGCAGAACTGGCAATAAGGAACTCCCGGCCCTACGTTATTTCTATCAAGAGATACTGCCTTCTTATCAATGAAGATCCATGATAGCTTTTAAAGACAGTAATAATAATATTTTATCATGTTCATTCCTGACGTCTGTGAAGCAATTAAATAACTAACACTCAAAGGGAAGCCAATTTCCTCCCTCCTCTGCTTCCTTGTCTGTCGAGGAGAAATCTTAGCAAGTTTAGCCAGAGAAATCCCTAAGACAGTTTTTCAAAAGAGACTACTATGCGTTACAAATAGCTCTGGGATTTGCAGTAACTTTCCTAGTCATTGAAAAGAGGCAGAATCAAGTCTCATTCTTTGCTTCTGCTTGACTGAGCTCTGATAAAGGACCCTACTGCCACCAGAATAGGATATTAGTGATTAAAGCCCAGGAAAATTTGACTGAATAATATTTATGGTAGCTCGGTCAATTAGTAGGGAAGTCCGAGGAGCTATCAGCAGAATTATCGAGACACAACTTAACTACTTAAATATACCCCTTATCAACCATTTTAACAATCTGACTGATAAGTAGGTTCCTTTACAAGTAGGAAGAAGCATCTTGAAACTCTGTCCGACACTGTCTACCATCAATGTAAAAAGCGATCGAAAAGTTGTGTTTCGGATCTGAGAACTTTTTGATTTTATGCACAATTAATCGAATTATTATAGTCCTATTGGCAAGCACTTAAAAACCACTCTTGTAATTAAATTATATGCAACAGAAAAGGACTACCAGGGTTTTTCTACATTTATTATCCTTCTTTCCTTCACAGCAACTTACATATTCCATAAGTTGTGCCTGTTATTTTGCTGATGGGTCGGATGAATGACCTTGAATTCAGAAACCACAAAGGAAGAACCCTCATAATCTTCCCAAAAAATTTGATGCCAACGTTCTAAGAAGCATATTATTTGATCGAATTAAAATCCAGTATTTTAGCTACGCACAGCCACAAGTAAAGTTTATAATATTAGAAAAATTAATAAACTAGGCACTGAGAAAATTTTCGATTATCGTTCAAAAGAAATTGAAAGACAGCGAATTTTTGCAGCTCAATTGCCGTTTCGAAGCTTTTCGAGCTGCCATTAAAATCGCTCTGATGGTCGCTTCACTTATCAAGCTCTTACCACTTCTGCTGAAGAACGAACTCATAAAACCATCGTGAAATTTTTCGCTTGCAAAATTTTTTGGTGGATCTGATCAAGCATCAAGCAAGTACAATTTTTCAAAATTCTAACATCCAAAAAAAAAATTTCCATTAAAAGACGAGCGATAAAATTTAATTGAAATTTCTATAAAAGGAACCCGATGGATAATAATTCGAAAATTTAAGTTTCAGAACACTGCTTCAAATCTCGAATACTTTTCGAGCGCTACCTCGACATACAAAGAACAGATGGTTTGTTCGATGGAAGCGGTGCTATTTTTTCGAGTCATTAGAAAGATCAGAGGATAATTGTGAGGGTTTTCCGTGATTTTCTATAGAAAATTCTCAGCTTCAGAGCATGTTGAATAAATTGTGTAAAAAATTAAGCTGCTTCAACTACTAATTGTCCTAATGGACTCGGGATGACGGTGAAATAAATCAGCCGTGCTGATTTAGTGTAAAGAATAAAATTTGCAATAAATAGAAAGGGAGCAGTCAAGAAATAAAAACTTGTAAGGAATCTGTTGTTCTTCTTCACGTTTCGAGTTTCTTCGAAAAATCCGTTAGGAAAATATAAGTCGGCTTTGAGCCTTTGCGAGTCTCGTGTGGATTCAAATAGTGAATAGAAGCATGAATACATTTCTTGGTTTTCTAATGCTCTAAAGAAGAAGAACAAGAACAATGAATTGAGTTTAAGGATTTGGTGAAAAGCTGAGTGAACGGGATTTACAATGTTGCTCTCTTTTTTTTTTGGAGGAAAAGTAAATCAAACGTGAGCAATTTTTGTTAAACTCCAAAAAAAGATTATAAATTTTTTTTTGTAATTTTCAATAAGCTGTACAAATTCAAAACATCATTCGGAAAAGTTAAAATTTTTTATAATTTTAAGATACTACTTTTGAGAACGCAGTTAGGAAGAAAGCATTCAATTTCTGCAAAGAGCCAATTGAAAAACAAAACTCTAAAATGTTGATATGGAGATCCTTGTTGTTCAAACCAGAAAAGCAGCTCATCATTGTATCAGCTGGCTTTGATGCTCCAGGGTATTTAATTTCAAGAGTCTGACTATTGAGGTGGTTCGTGTTCTTTATTTAAAGAAATACTTTGAATTCGTTCTTTTGATATAAGTATACCTTGCTATGGCCTCTGTTGCCAGTTGAACTATTGTTAGATTAAGGCATTGCAGATATTCTGCCATAGATAATAGCTTGAATAAATTTTTCATTTTGCTGCGCAAGCTAATTCCACTCAAGACTTATTTGAAGACTAAGCGAAAGAGTTGCCTCTAGGATCAATCTTAAAATCGATGTCCTTAAAATTATCATCTTTGAATCAAACAATTTTCCCTTAGAACTCACAGTTAGTTATTGTTCATGTATTAGTTAACTCATCGGCAGGCATTTCTTTCTAGGGACATTGAGATCAATCCTTTTAATTCATTTGATCATCAAAACCTAAATATTAATTGAACTTCTTCACAAATTTATTAATTAATACTTTGAATAAAGAAATAGACAAGAGATTATAAATGCAAGCAAGTCGAAAAAATACATACTAATCGAAGCGAAAGGTGTAAAATTTCTAAGAGGCAAGCTACTGGCCTTTTAATGGGTTTTCTATTAGGAGAGATCTAGGAGTTTTTTTTGGTTTGTTTTTGGATATATCGTTTTCCGAACTTTGAAATCTCAAGCCAATCGTTACTCTCTAATAAGATATGTATTTATTACAGATCTCATAGTGTGTCGTTACCCCAACCAACAACGGTGGCATTTAAAGTTCTGCTGTAGACTTCGAAGAGCCTGCCGCTGGCAAAGGTGAGACTGGAGACGCAAGCAGTGTCGTTGATGGCGTCAGGACCGAAGACAATATTTTCAAAATGGACGCCAGTGGTAAGAGCATTTTGATTAAAAATTGCGGCATCAGTCGGCTTTCTGTGTTATATACTTTTTGTTGCTTTGCTAGTTAACCATGAAGATGACATACCGCGCCTGTTTGGGACGTTGGAGTTGATGTAGCACCGTAGCAGACAATGATGCAAAGTCCTTAGGTGAATATTGAAACAGCAATAATTTTCATTTTTTAGTGTTATTTGCCTTAAGTTTATGGTGAGAAACTCTCTTGTATAACTCCAAACTAAATTAAGTTTTAAAACTCTCACTATAGCTAGAATTCAGCCGGCCTTATCAGATGTATTGCCACTTTTATACTGACTCTTTATCTGCTTCTGTGTCTTGCAAACCATATATTTTGTGTCAGTCACAATTGACGAAGAATTGTGTCATTGGGCAGGCCTCTCCAATTCAAACAAAAGTTCAAACCGTTTCTCCTCGAACCTTGAGAAAATACGTGATTATGAGATCACCACAAACAGACATTCTTTCGTTAGAGCTTCTTTGGCACTTCCAGAGAAGGATATTTATGAAATTGATTGTTATTTTTAAGAGTTAATTATGGAGGTTATTGTATACACGGCCAAATCCAATTTTCTAACACAAAATGTATTTTTTTATGGAAATAGTTAAGTATTTTAATACCCGAAAATAAAAGCCCTCTATGAGTCATGATCTCCAAAAATGGCTCTTTGCAGATGAAATTTCATTCTCAAGATCCACTCATTGTTAAACTACTTTACGAGGTTGATACACATCATCATTATCTGCATACATACACAATTTTTACTTTACTATAAACTGACTCATCAATCCAATAAGGAATGCATTGGTGTTGCCATATTAACAGTTTCTTGCAATCGTTTTTACTTTTCTTCAATTTGTTACAATCCAGACTCTTCGTTTATCCTTGTGCTTACTCCTCCTCCTCAGATGCATAGTCAGTATTCAAATGGTCAAGCTCTAAAGCAGACCCGCTTTCGATTACTAATACAGATCCTCACTTTTTTTCAAGTTAAGTTTTTGGCAAGCTGAGAGTATATGATTAAGATTTAAATCTCTCTTCAGATTGGATTTCTCGCAGCAAAATCCTGAAATAGCAGCCTTCTTACACTAATTCGAGGGCAATACCGCCTTGAAAAGGTTCTTACTTTCATTAGAAGAATAATTTCGGCAAGTTAAAACCTTTTCTGCTGAATAACTGAGTCATCCACCATAAGAAGGAGCTCAGTCAGTTTATTATGTATTGACGAATTTACCCTTTTCAATTCTATCATAAAGTCCAAAAGATTAATCAAATTTGGAAATTTAATTTTTCTCTTACAACAAACAACGAATGTAAGAGTTTCTCAAACAAATCTAACAGTAATTTGGATTCCTTTTGGGCGACCTTCAGGCGTTATTATTGAACTACAATGCATTTTTAGACTAAAAACTTATTTCATTAGTAAATCGTTTTTATTGCTCTATGCTAAATTTGTTGGTGAATTCTTACAAAAAATTTAAGCTGAATTCCTAACAGCGATTATATTTTTCAATAAAAGAGATAAAACCCATTTTTTTCTACAAAGTCTAAGAGAGATGATATTATCTTTGAAAAAGTGGACTCCTTAATTGTACAATGGTCACCTGCCTTTCTGCGATTATCGGAGAACTCAGAATGAAAATCATCCGAGGAAAAAAGGGAAATTTTAGTTATGGAAATATTCGCGATAATACGTGTTTATGAATTTGGTTAATTTTTTAGATTTTGGATTCTTGTTGAGCAATGCAATAGAAATTATGCAAATTCTGTACCATGGGATCTTTCAGCAAAACAAAAACAAGAGCATCCTTCTCAATTACGAAAAGCGATTCTATATTACCTCTTAAGAAAGGATACTCTGATGGTAATTCAAGAATTTCCTGTACGGAAATTGTTAAGTGAAAATACTTCCATATCAAGCCCAAATCGAAATTAAATTGTGAGCAAAAAACACCACAAAGGTTGAAATAAGAATTCCCACAAAATAATAGTTTCTTTGCATATTGGATTCGATTTCTTCTGGGAGGTTAATTTGTCCATCAAATTTTGTCAAGTAGCCGGCGTAGGTCATTGAGTTAGCAATATCCACGTCAGTCCATCCAACCCACATGGTTCCATTAACATCGTGGAAGAATCTGACAGGACCTTGAACTTCGCCAAGGGCACATGTCGATCGATGGTGCCATTGTCAGAAATTATTCGCATTTGGTATGAGTGTGCTTCCAAGTAAGTGGTCCATGTTCCTACAAGAGCGTATCCAGTGGCCACTGCTCCTACATCTAATGCAAGAGTGGTCAATATTCCTCCAATACCTTCAAAAGTGTATTTAGTGGCCA
>ENA-UOTZ01001995-UOTZ01001995.1-compost-metagenome-genome-assembly--contig:-NODE-1995-length-11854-cov-12.018511_pt1 | contig 11854 bp, 13 predicted proteins | sample MGYA00238144_ERZ746983 | MGnify/ENA primary metagenome ERZ746983 (study PRJEB28759, sample SAMN06268863) | compost metagenome | isolation source: single cell | place: USA: California, Emeryville, Joint...
TTATCTTTTAGCCAACGTTCTTTATTTTTGTACTCAATATCTACAATGTTTTCGTTGTTGTTGTGAGTAATAATGCATACATAATTTCATGGTTTTAAGAAGTTTGTTCGTGTTTGCCAATTGCGAACTTTGTGTTGGGTTTCGCTGGTTAGACTTTTTTCTCTAAACTCCTTAAGGATGCCGAAATACCTTGAAGAACCTACCCACCCACAAGGTAGGTGTGCAATTTCTCAACTAACAGGGCTGCTAAGAAAGATATATGATAAGTGCTATAATTGTCGGTTGCCAGGGCTACGACGATTATATCCTCAATCAATTTTGATCTTAGGCTCCCATTAGAATTTGACTAAAATCTGAGAGATGATTAGTGAGATGATCTTTTACCAAGTCATTTGAAGAAACGCATTTCGTTAAAAAAGCTTACCTCTGAACAATACTTTTGCAGTTTATGGATTGATATCAAGATTATGCAATCATAGTAAGCAGTAGATTTCATTTCTACATCAGTCCACTACTGAGAATAAAGCTATCTAATTATCTGTAATCTAAATGCGCTTTCATGTGATCATCAGGGATGAAAGTGCTTTTATGGCTGAGCTAGCTCGAGTACTAAGTAGTAGTGGTCTCCTTTTTAACTTTTTTATAGCGATGCCTGAGTTCTTCAGGAAGATTTAGATTCCCTTTTTCATAGAAGTCCTTCAATAGGTCCGTAGCTTCACGCTCAAATAACCCTCCTTCGAGAGATAGTGTGTTATTTACAGAAACAAAAAGTTATGATACCGTAACTTGGATAAGCTCTTCCAAAATCCTTATAGTTCAGCTGCAAAACAGATCCATTTCCACCAAATTTCTCGTTTCCACAACCATAATAAACTTGTTTGATTTCTGTATCATTCAAAGGAGAATAAAGGAATGCAATTAGGAAGTGGTACTCATAAGATTGAGAGCGAAAGCGCACATGATACATGGCTCAACTGTTACATACAACACGAGCTCAGAGAAAATGCCATCATCATCAGCCTGAATGTTACTTTAGCTTAGAATTTTGGGCGCTTCTACTTTTTGCTTTTTTGCAGAAAGAATGCTGTTTATACAATTAATTTCGCAGTGAGTAGTCGCATTTCCAGTGAGGGTAGTGAGGTTATGTGAACGAGCGACAATTGAAAAATCTTTCTTATCTTCGCCATCGTTGAATTTCACAAAAACACATCCTACTGGGACTTCTCTCGCTTCTGCTCCTTTGCTTGCCTACGCTTTGTGAGGTAAAATCCAGAACAAAGTTACTTCAGCTAAGGCTTCGCGCATCAGCAATTCATCGATTTCGTCAAATTCTATCTTCTTGATGGATTCCATCCTTATGAAAAAATACACACACACAAAATAATACAATATCTACGCGTAATTTATTTGTTCAAGGATAATTATGAATCCTCCTGTTATTGAGACAAAGTTTTTTTGCTTGCAATAGCACTGCTACTAACAAAAGAAGATTATTTTGCGCCATAATAACAAAGTTACGACTACTACGATACTCCTTCAGCAATTCATGTTATTATTTGAAAAGATTTCACTACGTTCTTGTTATTTATTTGAAACAAAACTGGGTTATTTGATTAGATCTTTCACATTTTTTGTTATTTTTGAGATAATTTCAAACAATATCTGCTTATTTTTCTGCTTTCTATGTGATGGAAATGATTTTCAGGCATTACGATGCATGAAACCAAATTATTTATCGAGGATAATAGCGTTGTCTTTCCAAAACTCCACGGATTCAAGATATTTTTGTCTATCCAGGGGAACTCCAGATCCACCCTCTTCTTTTCCAAGAGCATTACGCATCATTGTGATTGGAGACATTGGTATCTCTTTTCCAAGTTCTTGTGGTTTGATTGAAACAACTCCCCACTCATAGTCGACTTCGGCATTAGGGTCTTTTGTTCCCATGGCTTCATTTTCTTTTTGTATTTGTTCCTTGCTGTACAGGATAACGTCGAAATAAGGAGCAATTTCTGGTTTCACTAACGAGAGTGGGAAGTATCTTGTCAACACCGGAAGCTCTTTTTCCGTTCTTGCTTCATAGCAGGTTCTACATTACATAAAATCATTAATGAGTACTGGATAAATTAGTTCTAACCTCAACAAATGCTCATTTTCTTTGGTAATTCGCATAGATCCCATGACAGTGTCTGTCCAATTCTTGACGAAAAGATGTTTGCAAAATGGCGCATATCTACATGGGTAGGAGAGTAATAAGTAATATCAATTGAATTCATAAAGATACCCTTCTTTAAGGTTAGCGGGGTCGTAAAGTTCATTTATCTTGCTCTCAAACTCTTCGGGAGTGCATTTAATTTGAGCAGAAATACCTTTGCCTTCGAACTGTTTGAGACAGAAAGGGTCTAACATTCGATTAGTGCCACATCACGAAGTAAAACCATACCAATGACGATTTTTCGAAGATGCTTCATTTAAACTTTTATTTTTTCTAAATTATTTTTCGTGTTTTGTATCTCTCTAAGATACGACCAATGAAAAGTAGACACGTGATTCAATAACTAAAGCATTATCTTCTCTTTTCTTCATCTTTTTTTCGAGTTTTAACTTTTCAAATACTTCTTTAAAAAGAAATTTCAGGTCTTCGGCACTAGCAAAGAGTTTCCCTAACAATTTCCTTTGAATCTAATTTTTCTTTTTGGAAAAATTACTCTCTCTCTGCGAGAAGCAAAAAGCATCAGATTGCCTACTGAAAGGATAATTTATGCTATTCCAGGCTTTATTAAATTCATTTCTATTTCTGGTTATAGCACAAATACTTCATCGTTACAAATTATACTACCAATCCTAGCAAAAGTTGCCTCTAAAAGAGGCATTTATTAATGCATCAGCAAGAGTGGAATACAATCATCGTTATTCAACTATATCATAAAATTTCTCTCGAATTTTTACTTATCCAGGAGAGGTTAACATAGAACCTAAATTCTTTCAGTCTCTGAAAACATTCTCCTCTTCCAAAGCATGCCATAATTGAGCAAACAATGAATTTGGATTTTCCAGTAGGATTTTTGGATGATCATATTCAACTAATTTGCCTTCATTAAGCACCATAATCCTGCAAAATTTGTAAAATTTAACCAAAAGAAACAGTTTGGTTCAAGTACTTGTCCGAATTAATTATAGTGTTTAAACGGTGGGCCACAGTCAATACTGTACATTGACTCATTATTTGAGAAATTGTATCTTGAATGATTCTCTCAGTTTGTAAGTCAATATTTGAGGTGGCTTCATCAAGCAAAATAATCTTCTTCTTCTAATCAAGCAATAGAAACTCAAGTTACCATTAGGATATGTTTAGATTACTTGAATGAGAGTGCGAGCGATGCAAACCAGTTGTCTTTCTCCATTACTTTAATTCTGTCCTCCATCTTTGACCTAACAAAAAAAAAAAACTTTGACTCTTAAGTTTACTGGACTGTCTAACCTCATATCCAAGTGCGTTATTCAATTGCAAAACTTTTGATTTGAGTGAAACATTTGCTAGCACATCCCAAATTTCTTGATCTGAATAAACATTGAGGAGATCGAGATTTTGCCTGAGAGTTCCTTCAAATAACATTGGATCCTATGAGATTGTGAATATCGATCCTCTATTGATAATTAAATCGTACTTGAGGAATTGTAGCAATATTTTGTCTTAATTCATCGAGGTCAATACTTGAAATGTCAATTCCATCAATGAATATTTTGCCTTCACAAGATCCTATAACCCTCAAGATTGCAAGTATCAGGCTGGACTTTCCAGAACCAGTCCTCCCCACAATTCCTATCTGTATATTTTTAACAAATTGACAAGAGAACGGCACGCACACATTACCTTTTGGCGAGGTTCTATCTTCAAAGTCAAATCATTGATAACTAAAGGCAGATCGTCACGATTTCTCGCCGAAAAATTCACAAACTCAATAGACCCCTCAACAATCCAAGAATTAGAAGTTGACTTTTTTGACGATCGTTTGCTATTTCGTCTTGGTTGTTCTGGTTGGATTCTGATTGATGAGTAAACACAAAGGTTATTCAATAATAGTATAATTCAATGACTTACCTGATAAAGGCTTCGCACCGCTCGAATGAAACCATATTAAGTTCCAATGAAGAGGCCACCTTGCGATTGAAGAAAAAGAAAAAGTTAAACGTTTTTTCAAGCTTCACATTTACCTGAAGAAATGATAAAATGTCTTGATCGAGGCTTAGAATGTATGTTGCTAGGAATCCAGCAATTGCTCCCGATATGTTCTGTTTAACAAACATCTGTGAGCAAAAATGATTTTTTACATGAGAATACTCATAACATAATGATTTACTATCATCGCGATTGAGGGAATGATAATAAGGATAGCCAAAATTAGCACTCTTATTGCAAACCAAGTTCTCAGTGCCGCAGACAGTAAGACATTCTTGATATTGCTGTCTTGAAATTCATAATTTCTCTAACAAAATTTTCTAGTTAACAAGAGAGTTAGTCAAGACTTTACCTTTATGAATGCTGATTGTCTTTTGACAGTCCTGATGATAAGAAGTTCAGTAAGAGTCTCTGAAAGATGACTAACGATGGGGCTTTTCGAGATACTCTCTAAAATTCATTGAATAATATATCAAAGAAAGGCATTACCAAGCCGAACGATTTCCCGATTTAGAGAGACAAACGATCTCTGAACAACTTCTGAAAAGAATAGGAAAATCAAAATTAATGGCAGCAGCACGTGAGGGCTTGTAGCCACACAACTGCCTATCTCCACGAGCAGGATGTAAACAGAAACGATCGCATTGCCCCAAGAAGGAGGAATTGTAATATCTACAGTATTTAGATCTTTACTGAAACGGTTAAGAAGTCTTCCAATTGGAACTCTATCGAAGAATTTGGGCAGAGAAGCATTCATCACAGCTTCAATCATTTGAAAATGTATTGATCTCGAGCTTCATACTGCTCGAAAAGTTATAATCGCAGCTCTAATCAAGCACATCACTGCATATTCGCAAGCGAGCAGTCCATAAACTTCAATATAAATTTTGGGGTCAGTATCTTCACTTCTTGACGTCCAAATTGTAAGCCAATAATTCGAACCAACGTGCATAAGTAGCCAAATAAGCATCACTGTAAAGTACAGGAGAAAAGTTAGTAAGGAGTGTAAGCATTGAATAGTTAGTTACCAAAAAGGATCAGACTGAAATATACACATCCGCCATTGAAATCCAAATATTCTTTGTAAACACCAAAGTGAATAGCACCAGATTCTCGATCCTCTTTTAACGTTAGTTTCTGAATAACAGGATCAACTTCTTCTTTTTTCAATGAATTTCCATCATTCAGAGACCAACTTTTCTCATTTTCATCACCTCGCTTGATCAATAAGGCTCCTCTATTCGAAGTATTGCCGTTAGAACTCGGATTTCGAGCTTCTTTTTCTTCGGAGTTAGCACCGAAATCAGCTTTCAAACTTTCTATAATATCTTGGTAGAGCTTGCTCTCTTTAATCTGGCTATATGACCCTCTCTCAATAATGCTGCCTCCTTCCATTATGATAATTTCATCAACATACTTGAGGTAGTCCCAGTTATGAGTTATTAATATTCTTGTTTTTCCATGGAGGTATTTCAAAAAGTATTCTTGCATGATGTAGTTTCCGACATGCACGTCCACTGAGCTCAACGTATCATCGATAAAATAAATATCACTGTTTGAGTAAATCGCTCTTGCTAGAGCCACTCTTGCCTTCTGTCCCCCGCTTAGATTGATTCCTTTCTCTCCAATTTCGGTCTGATCACCATTAGGGAGTATTTCTAAATCTTTTTCAAGGTAGGAGTACTTCAATACTTCCGCATAGCACAGGGAATCCAGCCTTTCATCAAAAATTACATTCTCTTGAATAGTTTATTTAAAATCCATGGCTTTTCCGGAAGTACTGCCAATGAGCCATTGATAACCACTCTTGGAGGATTCTGAGGATTATATCGCATCTCGCCAGTGATCGCGCTAAGAAGAGAAGACTTACCGCTGCCAACTCTAAAAAAGTAGAAAAATTAGATTAGAGGATTACAAGTTATTTGAAAAATGATTTGAGAGCGAAGCTCTCATTTTAAAGCTCACAGAGTCAATTCTCCTATATATATCTATATATGCATACCTTCCAATAATTGCGATGAATTGTCCTTTTTTGATTGAAAGGTTAACCTTGCTCAGTATCATCTTAGACTCATCTATTGCATTGTTTGCCTTCTCCCAGTAAAAGTTGCCATTTTCTATAAGAACAGAATGCTCAAAACTATGATCATCGCTGTCCTCGATAAATCCGGTATCAATTTCCTCATCTGCGAGAAATTCTTCGATCCTCTTCATACTCACATTTGCTTCTAGCAAACGCACTAGTAACATGGGAATCTGTCTTAAAGGGACCTAATCCGATGGATTTTAAGATAATGCCCACCTTTTTCTTACTTGTAGGGCAGCTAAAGTTGATAAAACGGTGAGAGCTTTTGGGGGTGAAAGATGGTGGCTCGTCCAGACATACGTTGTAAAAATAGCTGTTGTCACAAACATTGGAACGGCCCATAAACTGAAGATCAGCAGGCAGAGGTTCTTATACAGTTTCACAACAAATGACAGCTCCACCTCTCGCACATTCAAGATCTAGAGCAATTTTCCTCACTTCTATAAATAGTTAAAACTCTAAATACTTTTTTCATTGCAAACTCTCGCAGTCCACTCATTTTTATATATTTAATGTGGTTTATTGCCTCTGCAGTAGCTGTTAGACGTTCATCTTTTTGAGTCATTATATGTCGTTGCGCTCTGGCGAGAGTTAGGAACATAAATATAATCCATTATAAGACATACATTTGATAGTTTTTCCCAATAAAAATATTGGCTATCATCCCTAGTGCTATTACTGCAATTCCCGAGAGGAAAGAAGGTCCAACTTGTGTAAACAAAATTCCCATGCCTATGATTATCTGTAGTGGAAAGGTCACTATATTCGACATGACAGTTGAAGCAGTGGCTAAAGTTTGAGCATCTAGTTGCATATGATTTGTGATTGAAGCTAAACTCTTTGATTTATTTTTCATCAAAGAAATTTTTAAAGATTTATCGTAGGTTAATGCGATCATTCCATTTGACATTCTCGTCCCCAATATTTCCTTTGATTTCATTTTTCATCAGATATTACATCAAATCAAAACACCAGATTAAAAGTTAGATGCGATGAGAGAAAGTTTGCAGTAAATTTCATCACAGCGAATATCGCTAAAAGGACTGCTCCTTTTTTAATATCCAAAACAGCATCTTCAACAAAATCAATGAGCAGCTCCACCATGATTGGAGTCGCCATCTGTAGGATACCAATAATAATAGACATCAACAAGTTTGCAAGAAATTTTGCTAATTTGGATTATAAGTTCTATCTTCAATTGCAGTATTACATTTATAAGCATTGTAAAGTGCTCGAACAAGAGGCCGATTAGAATGGGATTTAACTTTATTGTAAAGTTTTTGTAGCCGCATAAAATTGCGCTGAGAGCTTTCTTGATCTTAGTTCGTAATGCATGTCTTGATCAAACGTCTTTTCTTTGCCCCTCTAATAAAGTGTAAAAGTGCTTTATCAATCAAAAGAACCACAATCGACGATACTCTAATTAAGTCAGAAACCCAAATGAAAAACGTATGATTGAAGAAACCATTTTGGAGAAAAGATCTGAATTCCTTTGTTTTTGTTAGGCTATGAAGAAAGTGATTTCTTATGTACTGCTCTTGACTCGCTTCGATCACGAGACTCTAGCAAAAGAGACTTTGTATGGACACTCTCCTGGATATTCAGCATAAAATTTTATAAGATTTTGTGATTAATAATACTGAAAAAATCTGTTCTGAAAAACTGAATTGCTTTGGATCCGCTGGAATAGGAATTCAATCAATCAAGAGCAGAGAAATTTTTCAGAATCTTTGATAGCTCCCTGAGAATAATTGACTACCCATTGAATGCCATTTCTATCTCTCTCACATTCTATTGGGATTGAGATTTCAAGCTCATTTGATATCAAGTTAGATGTATCCTTGCAGTTTCGTGGCTGTACTGCTTTTTGGAGACTTTGATTATTATGATTAGTATTTAGCTAATTTTTTTGGTTTTTTATAATTCAATAATTTAATTCAGCGAAAAAAAAAGGCAATAGAGTACTGGTAGTATTTGTGAATTCGTTTGGTAAAATAAAAAAAAAGAAGAATGCTTATTCAGATTGGTCTAACAATTATTATCATCGTAACGAAGACCTTTGCTCCTCATTTTAGAGTTATTTACGAAGAAGGTTTAGTATTTCTTGCTACTCATCTGTAAAAATGATTCGGTAAGATTGTTGAAAGGTATTGGTATATACTTTTTTAATAAAAGCATTAAAATACGACGGATTTTCCAATTTTGTCTTCATGAGAGAGAGAGGAAGAAAAAAAAAAAGAGTCAAAACTATGACGTTGAGTATATCTAAGTACCATATTAATCAATTCAGTCGTCCATTAAAATACTTTAGGAGGAAATAGTAGTTCTGAGTGATTTGTTTGAAATACTAACTTCTTCTGTTAAGAAAAATAGCAATATGAAGTAATTTAGGAGCGCAGAAACTACTAGAAGAATTATTGGAAACTACCGTAAAATAGTTCACTCGCAAAGCAAAATTTACATCAATATACAATAGGTTCTTTACAATGAACCTTGTTTACTATCGCCAAATAAATCGCGTAGGCCAAATAACATTGTAAACACCAGCACTAACACTATTCCTAGTCTGATCTGGAAATGCCTTCAAGTTATGGTCAAGACATAATCTTGAGAGATGAAAATCAATCCGAACAAAGTTGTATATTTGTTCCGAGACCACACAACTGTGAGAGTGGCGAGTCCAAACAACTATGAGATTGGCGAGTCCAGTCTCTGTTCAGACTCATTCAGCAAAATGTTAAAGTTCTTAATTCAATGATGATAACCTAACTGGAACACTAAACTATTTTAAAGAAAACCAAAAACAAAAAAAAAGAGACAAACTCGGAGTTTTACCCTCTAAGTGCAAGTGTATATGCATTGTTCAATATTTTTTCATTCTGCGGAAATCTTATTTCATATGTTCTATCGAAGAATTACAACTTTTTACAAACTTGTTTTTTTGAATTTCTCCTAATTTCTAATATTTATTGATGTTTATCGTCCTGTTTAATGGTGTTTATGTATTGTAACAAAATATACTCCCTAATTTTACTAAGATTCATTTTTATTTCTCTCTTATCACTCTCATATCAAGAAGAAACTAACTGAATGCCAATTGCTTTCGAGTTGCTTTTTCCTTCTTACTTTCCAAACTGTTCGAAGAAACTTTTTCTTGCAATTTGGAATCTTACAACTGAGTGTCGAACTCCGGGATGCATTTCCATGGAAGCTATTCTTGAGTCGGGAACTACTTGCTTGTCAATCTCGATCAGACGAAACAGAGCTTGGATAATTGAGGATTTACACGAACCCGTGCTCCCCACATAACCAATTTTCTCAGCAAAATTAATAGAAAAAGTAAATCCTTTGAGGATGTGCTCCAAATCCTCTTTATATTTCATGTAGACATTGTTGAATTGGAGTTCTCCTTTGGATGGCCATGAAGAGTTCTGTTGAGGAGGACATTAGAAGCAAGGATCGAAGCAGATTCACTTTGTAGGGTAGCGTATTCTCGTATTCTGGCAGTACTTGCCATTTGCATTATATGTACCAAGGGATTTCTCATATTAAATTAGACGTGATTTGTGTACCTGAGCAAAAAGATGATAACCAAGCCCACTAGTGAGGTATCAGTGGTATAGTCAATAGAGAGTACAACCAGAATGCCAGCACACGCAAAGAGACTTACAAGTGTATCAACATAAAATGCAAAATCTCTCATGCGCTAATTCTGAATTGATTTCATCTCCTCATCAATGCTTTCCCTTTTAAAAAATTTTAAAAAGGGCAATATTTTGTGTTAACTCCAGCAACTGATTTGCACAACAAATAGCGTGATTCAAAAGAAGTCCTGAGAAATTTATGAGAACTAAAATATATACCAAACCTCAACTCATTAGCACTGATATTCGCTCAAACTCGCTACTATTCATTATAGTCCTGTGAAAACATAATATCACATACCACTATTGCTCTACTAAGCCTGATATATTGGATTGAAAAGAAACAACATATAAACGCCATCTTGCTAATCCCAATTTATTTGTCGGGTTTCTCGAGTGATACATGATAGAGACCTCATCAAATTCAAATTTTCGTTGGCAAGGATTGATTGCGTGCCTCTGCACCCCAATTTCTATGCCACGACAACAAATACCACTATTTCATTGGCGTAAATTCTTGTCAGATTAAACCTAATCAATTATTTTCATCTGACGCTATTTAATATCGTGAGAATGGAATTTTGAAACACGGTATCAGATATGCATGTAAATATCAAGCTGTCAGAATCTGAAACAACGAAATACAAAAACAATATTGTTATGAATACTGATAACCAAAGCTTATTTACATCAGGCAAGGTCGCTTTAAAGAACGGAGAAACTTTATATGTCCATATAGAAGGAACAGGGCCAGCCTTGTTCATGATCCATGGTATGTGGCTTGACCACAGATGCTTCTCTCTTTTATTCCCTCATTTAAAAGAAAAGTTTACGCTCATAGCGCCTGATTTCAGAGGTCATGGACAATCGTCCTATGTTACTCCAGTCAAAAATGTCGACGACTTGGTTGAAGATGTAACTTTGCTTATTGAGCACTTGAAACTCGATAAAGTCAGTTTCTTTGGGTGGTGCGGAGGATCCTCTGTTGCTATGAAATATGCATCTGCTTACCCTGAAAAGGTTGATCGGATAGTAATTTCCAGTCCACCATGGCTTGAAGGACTTCCTCTCTTCAAACCTGGAAAAGAAAAAGGAGAAAAAGTTCTGTTAGAGTCCAAGAAAGACCTCGCTACTCACCCTCCTCTTCAATTACTCTCCAAAGCCATCCTAGAAAAAGATAGATTTACTCTAAGGAAAATCAATGAAGGCGTTAATTTCAATTTGAAGAAGCCACCTCAAGAGGTTATTGACTCTTTGGTTGATCAGTCCCTGCTTACTCAAAATGTTGAGGATCTCGCCTGGGCTGGATTTACTTGCAATCTCACTGATCGCAAGAAAGGAGTTGTTGAAGGGTCCGGAGAAATTTTGAAAGTTCAGGCCAAGGTGCTTCTTTTCTATGGTGAAGATGACTCATTGGTTCCTCTTGCCGCTATTGATGAATATTTTGATTATTTGGGAGAGAATGTCACTTTGAAGGTCATTGAGGATGGTGGGCATGCTGTTCATTTACTTTATCCGAAGGAAGTCAGTGAGGACGTTTTAACATTTTTCGCATAATATGAAGTTTTGGAAGAAGAGATGAAGAAGAAAGAGACGCTCAATATATTATTTTAGACGGGGGCCTATTAACCTGTCTAGTTCAGTTCGGAAGAAAATGTTGAACAACTTAATTAATACTTATATGCACTTGTCAATCTAAGGAGTTCATAAATTGATCAGCTTTTGGCTTAAATCGTTCTTCCTAATTATTTTTGCACATTGTCTTCCCAGCATAATTGGAAATTGTTGAAACCGCCCCACGTCGTTAAAATTTCCTTTAGATTTGTTTCCGTCGTCATAATTTGAATTTCACAACACAATGAATTTCAGGGGTTTTGGGGTTTTGGGGTTTTGGGGTTTTGGGGTTTTGGGGTTTTGGGGTTTTGGGGTTTTGGGGTTTTGGGG
>ENA-UOTZ01001996-UOTZ01001996.1-compost-metagenome-genome-assembly--contig:-NODE-1996-length-11850-cov-13.068632_pt1 | contig 11850 bp, 3 predicted proteins | sample MGYA00238144_ERZ746983 | MGnify/ENA primary metagenome ERZ746983 (study PRJEB28759, sample SAMN06268863) | compost metagenome | isolation source: single cell | place: USA: California, Emeryville, Joint...
AAAAATGCTAATTTGGTAGAAGTTCAATTGGCCAACATTGAGTTTGATGAAACTCTTGCTCTTAGACTCCGAAATGAAAAGATATCCAATATCGTCTACTCTTCCGATGGGAAGTATCTTGCTGTCGATGTTGGCGATCAGACCGTGATCTTCGAGAATGCTAGTCCTCAACAGAACGATTTCAAGGAAATTAGAAGAGTTCCTGGTTGCTTTTTAAATCGTGGAGATCAGCCATTTTCTGTGGATGGAAAACAAATTTTGACGAGTATTGGAAAAAGAAGTATACTTCAAAAAGAAGGCTCAGAAGTAGACGAAGAAGATTATGGTTATGATGATGAAGAAGAAGATTCTGATTATGATGATGAAGAAGATTCTGATTATGAAGAAGATTATGGTTATGATAATGAAGATGAAGAAGATTATGATGATGAAGAAGAAGGTTATGGTTATGATGATGAAGAAGATTCTGATTATGAAGAAGATTATGGTTATGATAATGAAGATGAAGAAGATTATGATGAAGAAGAAGATTATGGTTATGATAATGAAGAAGGTTATGGTTATGATAATGAAGAAGATTATGGCTATGATGATGAAGAAGAAAGCTCTTGGTTAGTTGTATATGGCATGAATGAAGGTGACGAAGAAATTGAAGTAGAAAGACCGAAATTTGAAGAAGAAAATCCCCCAAGAGATCATGCTAGTTTCTGTTTCTGGGATGTTACATCCGGAAATTGTATAGAAAGAATTGATGTGCCAATAGGAAATAAAGAATTACTCAATTTTAATCCAAGAAGGAAAGAAGTAATGGCATTGAGTGGCAGTAAAGTTAAGAAATATTCTACTACAACGGGTTCCTGGTCTGAATTTCCTATTACTAAAGGAGATGATGCTACAAAATGCGAACTGAGTGTGAAAAACTGCGATATACTTCTAATGAGAACCTATAAGAAGAGAGTGCGTCTCTGCAGTGCTATTACAGGGAAGTCAATTCTAAAATTTAAACAAAGAGCAAGTTCCTTCAAGTTCAGCCCAGATGGAAAACAAATAGGATTAGGGACATGCGATGATTTTTTTGATATGGTAGATACTGTGAGAGGGTATCGCATAAAATCATTAACTTCGGACTATTCTTCTTTCCGATTGATTGGACAAAGATTCTTAGCGACGATAGAAGATGAGCTAGTACTTCAAGACGTGTCCGACGCTCAGACCTGTCTCAAAATTCCTTTGAAAAACGCGTCCAAAGACCTAATTTATAACATTTCGATCGATCATTCAGCAAATCAAATTGCTTACTTCGAAAATACAGATGTTGTAGAATTTGCGAAGCTCCCTACGAGTACTGTTTTGTCTGCCCCAACGACTGCCATCAGAGGAATCAATAATAAAGGCCTAACTTTACAGGGAGTAATAGTCAGTAGCTGTGATAAACTATCTGAGAAAAATATAATGATGTTCCAAAAGAGAGGAGATTATGGAGCTTTTTCCGAAACTGTATTTAACAAGTTATTTCCAAGCAACTCAGAAGAATTTAATGATGTAAGAGAAATCATTGCCAGTGATAAAATGCTGGATCCTATTCACGCTCGAATAATAGGAAGCAATACATATTGGAGTAATTTACGGAAGCTTGATCTCTCGAGAAATGCCATTGAAGAAGAAGGTGGTGAAGCAATCGGAGACAACCAGTCATGGCCTCATCTTAAAGAATTGACTCTTGGAAAGACTCAAATCGGAGATAGAACGGCGAAGGTGATGGCAAATAATAACAAGTGGAAGAATATGAAAAAACTTTGCCTTGCTTCGAATAAAATTGGTGACATAGGAGCCATAGAAATTGGAAAGAGCAAAATCTGGGTGAATTTAGAAATTCTCGATTTGAGTAAAAATGAGATCGGGGACATAGGAGCGAGAACGATAGGTGAAAATAATAATTGGGAAAAACTAGTACAGCTTGATTTGAGTTCGAATAAGATCAATGAAAAGCAGACTGTGCTCTCCATGTGTAGTAATGGGACTTGGAAAGATCTCAAGTATCTATTCTTGAGAGACAACCAAGCAGTCCTGGAAGTAACTGATATTCTCAAAGCCATAGAAGGCATCATTTCGAAGAGTCTGGAAGAAATTGATCTGCCAGGAGCAAGTTTTGAGTGGGCTTTCCTGCAATGCCTAAAGTGTAATGAATCAGAGAGTGTTGTAGATTTAAAATTATTCGATAATGGATATAATGCATTGCATGCGGGCATCATTGGGCTCAACACAACTTGGGTCAATCTACAAACACTTGATTTGGGATGGAACTCGATTGGTGCGGAAGGAGCTACTGCATTGAGTCACAATACAACTTGGACTAATCTACAAACATTAAAATTGGAACACAATTCGATTGGTGCGAAAGGAGCTACTGCATTGAGTCACAATACAACTTGGACTAATCTACAAACATTAAAATTGGAGCACAATTCGATTGGTGCGGAAGGAACTACTGCATTGAGTCACAATACAACTTGGACTAATCTACAAACACTTGATTTGGGATGGAACTCGATTGGTGTGGAAGGAGCTACAGCATTAAGTCAGAATACAACTTGGACTAACCTACAAACACTTGATTTGGAACACAACTCGATTGGTGATAAAGGAGCTACTACATTAAGTCACAATACAACTTGGACTCACCTACAAACACTAAATTTGGAACGCAACTCGATTGGTGCAGAAGGAGCTATTGCATTGAGTCACAATACAACATGGACTAATCTACAAACACTAAATTTGGGAGGGAACTCGATTGGTGATAAAGGAACTCCTGCATTGAGTCACAATACAACTTGGACTAATCTACAAACACTTGATTTGGGATGGAACTCGATTGGTGCGGAAGGAGCTACAGCATTAAGTCAGAATACAACTTGGACTAACCTACAAACACTTGATTTGGAACACAACTCGATTGGTGTAGAAGGAGCTACTGCATTGAGTCACAAAACAACTTGGACTAACCTACAAACATTAAAATTGGAACACAACTCGATTGGTGTGGAAGGAGCTACTGCATTGAGCCAGAATACCACTTGGACTAACCTACAAACATTAAAATTGGAACACAACTCGATTGGTGTGGAAGGAGCTACAGCATTAAGTCAGAATACAACTTGGATCAACCTACAAACACTAAACTTGGGATACAACTCCATTGGTGCGGAAGGAGCCACAGCATTGAGTCAGAATACAACTTGGACTCACCTACAAACACTTGATTTGGAAAGAAACTCGATTGGTGATGAAGGAGCTACTGCATTGAGTCATAATACAACTTGGATCAACCTACAAAACCTAAATTTGGCACACAACAAGATTGGTGTGGAAGGAGATACTGCATTGAGTCACAATACAACTTGGACTAAACTACAAAACCTAAATTTGGAATGGAATTACCTTGGTGATGAAGGAACTACAGCATTGAGTCACAACACAATTTGGATTAACCTCCAAACACTAAATTTGGGACATCACAAGATTGGTGCAGAAGGAGCTATTGCATTAAGCCAGAATACAGCTTGGATTAACCTACAAACATTAAATTTGGATTGGGCCTTCATTGGTGATGAAGGAGCTACTGCATTGAGTCACAACACAACTTGGACTAACCTACAAGCATTAAATTTGTGGTACAACAAGATTGGTGATAAAGGAGCTACTGCATTGAGTCACAACACAACTTGGATTAACCTACAAACACTTGTTCTGAGAGAGAACCTGATTACTTCGGAAGGAGCTACTGCATTGAATCAGAATACATTTTGGACGAACCTACAAACATTAAATTTGAATTGCAACTCGATTGGTGATAAAGGAGCTACCGTCTTGAGTCAGAATACAACTTGGACTAATCTACAAACACTTGATTTGGGAGGGAACTCGATTGGTGATGAAGGAGCCACCGCATTAAGCCACAACACAACTTGGACTCACTTACAAACACTTGATTTGGGAGGGAACTCGATTGGTGATGAAGGAGCTACCGCATTAAGCCACAACACAACTTGGACTAATCTCCACACACTTGATTTGGGATACAACTTGATTAATGCGAAAGGAGCTACTACATTAAGTCACAACACAACTTGGACTCATCTCCAAACACTTGATTTGGGGAACAACGAGATTGGTGATGAAGGAGCTACTGCATTGAGTCACAATACAACTTGGACTAACCTACAAATACTTAAGCTGGAAGAGAACTCGATTGGTGCGGAAGGGGCTAATAGTTTGAGTAAGAATACAACTTGGATTAACCTAAAAGCACTTCATTTGGAATCGGAATACTACTCCTTGAAGAACTCAATTGGTGCGGAAGGAGCTACAGCATTGAGTCGCAACACAACTTGGATTAACCTACAAACATTAAATTTGGGATATAACAAGATTGGTGCGGAAGGAGCTACTGCATTGAGTCAGAATACAACTTGGATTAACCTACAAACAATAAATTTGGAAGGCAACGAGATTGAGGATAAAGGAGCTACTGCATTGAGTCACAATACAACTTGGGCTAATCTACAAACTTTAGAATTGGGAAAAAACTCTATTGGTGTGGAAGGAGCTACTGCATTAAGTCACAATACTACTTGGACTAATCTACAAACATTAAATTTGGGAGCAAACTCTATTGGTGTGGAAGGAGCTACAGCATTAAGTCAGAATACAACTTGGACTAACCTACAAACACTAGATTTGGTTTACAGCTCGATTGGTAAAGCAGGAGGTGCAATTCTCAAAAAGAATCAAGCTTGGCCTAAAAATCTTCACATAGGCTATGACTACCGCAACGACTAGTTCTTATTCATGTTGCATATAGCTTCAGCTTTCATCTTTTGAGAGTCTTCCTCTTTGACATTTAGAAATGTAAAATTCATATTTCTAAAGTAGACATTAAATGCAAGCATTCCTTCTCATAATAAAAGAATTACCTTAAGCCGATTTCATTATTTCATGTTCTTGATAATTGTGAAAAATCTATCTATTGAAATTCGAACCTTCCTATAGAGTGAGAGACATTACATTAATATTTTCTAATAAAATAATTAGATCTATCTCGTTTTTCAGGATGAAAATTACCATCTGTTTGAAAACCTTTTGCTAGAATCTCCAATACCTTAGTAGATTATGATTGAAAACTGAGATATACACATACAAACCTCAATTTCTCATTCGGAAAAAATTTTTTTCGTTATTTAGAATATAACTTTGAGTAAGATATCAGTAGATTAACATACTAATTATTTTTCCAAATTAAATATTTGACGGAAAAATATTTTCAAAAATTCTCATGCCTTCAATAGAGAAAAGAGTTTTTATTAGTAAGGTTTTAAACCAAAAAAAGATGAAGAGCAAAATTTAGATGTTTCTTAATAATTTTTATCGAGTGCTTTCTTTGCTAAAATGTACCCTCAATTATCAAGGGTAAAAATTTACATTATGGATATCCGTTAACAAGACCGAAACAATATGAGCCAATCATCTTAAATTATTTAAGCAGTAATAATCAGGAATTTGCAGCGACAAAAACTAAATGACTTCAGTTCCTTTTTTAACTGAAAATATGTTTTTATGAGTTGAGATTTGTTTATTTCTATGAACTCAACGATTCTACTTTATTAACAGAGTATATGTTTTAGACTAGTATCTTGGCACATTGTATGAAGCCAAGTCGCCAATTTTCTAAAAGAAGGCTGCTTTTAAATTTTCACTCTTCAGACATGCTTCTCCATCATGCTGAATTATTACTCTAAGTATATTAATATCGAGTCGAATGAGTGGGCAATTTTGATACAAGTTTATAAGTGTTCTCATTCGAGATGCTATCTTCAAGGTAAGAAATTCAACGATAAAGAGAAATCAAACTGGTATTTTCTCTTTAGCGGAAAATAGTAACTGTTGAAGAATATAATCTACGTTGGAATGAAATTGAGATTTGTTGCAACCTGAAAAAGCAACTAACGAAAACTCTGTAACGAGGATTCTGCCACCTTCAACTATCTCATCAGAGTAGACTTTCTTCGCTTTCCCTTTCCGTGAGACATCAAATACTTCGAGGTGGGAGGACATCTCACTGAGGTGAACAGAAACTAGGAGTCCTGTATTTGGAATTTCCTTCACGTGAGGCCAGCTTCCGAACTCTTGGGAGGAAACACTATCAAGTATGAGTTAATATGATAAGTTTAAAGATACTAGTGGATTGCTGGTGGATCATATCTCCATTAAAGTCAGCATACTCCTGCTTCGATTCGAGTTCAATGATACGAATCTTATTCGCATACTGTGAAGAATAATCAAGCAGAGCTGGAGATGCGGGAAATATCTCCTCTAAGGTAAAAAGAAGAGTGAAGAATGAGAATCTCTAAAGTAAATGGATTAAAGTTAAAATACCAGCACCAGTTTTGATCGATTTGTGAAGCAAATCACCTTTTGAGGTGCTTCTTTTGGCTTTTCTTTCTTCAGAGTCTGTATGAATATATGTGATTATTGATAGAATCAATCTGGCCAAACTTAGTTCGTTTAAAGAGATACTAAAACTTTTAGCTTCAATAATCAAGTATAAAACGAGATAGTATGTAATTGTAGGTACTCTTTGTTTTGTCAATAGTATTTCTATAACTAAATTAGTATTAAGGATAGTATTTCAGTTTATCGTTGCGTATGTATGAATATAATAAGTTTTGACTGCTATGGATGCTTAATTTGGACTATTACTTCTTAGGACATAGCTGAATTGCCACATGCAAACATTACGAAAAGGAAGTGCTTTTAAGAAGAAGAAAAAGAAAGCCAAAAAAACTTGATTTCTCCAAGGAAAATCTCCTCCAGACAAGTTTCCGAGACAAAGGAATATGCTTCCAAACCTCTTTTCTCGAAACCCTGAACGATATTCATTTAAACATCATATTTTCACATCTCCATATGATTGTTCTAGAAACCACACACACCTTCTATCAAGTTTTTCTCTTTGTATATCATCAATAAGGTAACTAAATTTTTGCTTATGCAACTACCTAAAACCTTGAATGATCTCATCCTTTTTGAATAATAATAAGCATGAGCATTGTCCATTTTGTGTATTAATTTCAGCCAAGCCAAATCGTTCAGGATTCCAAAACAATTTAATTTCCGAAAATCAGTAATCTTTACATCTCAAAGAACCTATCTCAACCACCTGACCATGCGATCGCTTAAAAACGCTGCTTATCTCCTAATACCATTGACCCTCAGCACCTATGCCTATTCCTCATACGTCCAAACTCACAAAAAGAAGCGAATTCACCTCGATGATTCCCATTTCTCAGAATACTACACTAATTTCATCAAACAACACGATCTCGTTGTCCCTGATTTCTTCTATAAGCTCAAGCGGGAGAACACCAACTCCTTCTTCTTCAAATCCATCTTGAGAAACGTCGGCGGTCTTGATCAGTTCAGCATTTACATGGAAAAAGACCTGCATTCTGTCGTGAATAGAGAAGTTCGAGTCTCTGAGGAAGAACGGCAAAAATTGCTTGCAAACTCAAAGCTTTTCTGCCTATTCGTACCAAATCAGAAAGCTGAAGACTACAAGGATGTCGTGCACGCAGGGTTTATAGCAACTCTATTCGATAATTTGGGTGGCATTCTGGCTTTCTTTGCCTGTGAAAATAAACCCGTGGCTACCGCGTCGGTCACTGTGAATTATCGGAAACCGATTAGACCTGGCGAGGAGTATTTGACGGAAGTATCTACGAAGAAAATCGATGAGAATAAGGCTATCGTAAATGGGGTTATAAAAGATAAGGAGGGAACTGTGTATGCTGAGGCGGACCTTATGTTTATCAAGGTGCATTGGAAAAATATGGTGCTGAGCAATATAATAAAGAACATTGAGGAAAAAATACTTTGGAAAGGTGAAGAAGATGTTGCAGAATCACGAAATCAGCATATTTATATGAATGTACCTGATATTATCATTGATATGCAGATTGATACGAAGAGGAAGTACCGCGTTGGAGAGGGGTATGCAAAATTTTGATATTTCGAAGTGTTGGGAATATTCCAGTTTCTCCATAAAGGATTAAAGTATAATTCAGACATTATAATGTAAGTTATTCATGGTTAATGGAAGATTTTTGCTACTTTATGCTGGAAGCTACGATTTGAATGTGATTACAGGTAGCAAATGAGCTTCAGGCCAGTATAATATATAATAATGTATCGTTTAATTAATCTTACAAAAACATGAATGAAAATCAAAAGAACATGTTCATTTAGGAAATACTAAACATATACATTTAGAGATTCATGGTTTTATTTGTCTAAATCATTTTATTTATCTCAATTTGAGAATGTTATGACTTTAGCAAGCCATCTTTACTGTGATTTATCTTTCTGCTGTTTGGATCAAGAAAAAAAACATAACATAAATAAATACAATACAATTCGATAATTTGGATAACGACTGTTGAAATAAAACGAATTTTCTTAAGAGTTTACTGCAAAGAATGTACTTTTGAATTCTCTAATCACCAAACCAATTACTTTAATTAGAATTTTAGATTTGACACCTTCTGCGGCAATTTGAAGAAGGTAGAAAAGATCTGACTCTTAACAAAAAATAACTCGGTCATGCCAAATTGTGATTATCTTTATTTATTTATTCGTAAATTCTCCATCAACTCCGTTAAAAACTCACTGTACGCTCCAAAGGAACTCGCGATTCGCGACTCCGTTTCGGCATACTGGTCAATCTCTTCAATCGCAATATTACAAGCCTTTTCAAACTGATCCTTTGAACTCACAACAGAGTCCCTTCCCTGTAGAAGCATCTCAATGAATCCATAATCTTCGACTGAGATGCCTTTTTCATTCATATAATCAAGCAGCTGTTGCTTGACCTTCTCTTCCCTGCTCACTTCATTTTTCGGTTCCAGACCTTTCGACTCTCCAAAAGAACTAAATGCGCTCCTTTTTTTCATAGGAATCGAATCTGCTAGCTGCTTTTCAGACTGACTCGCCGATTTTCTTTCCTCAAGCTCATAGAACTTCGGGGGCGTTGATAGCTCTAGAGTGCTTTCTTTGCTACCTGAACCTCTGCCTTCATTACTCATCGACTCACTCTGTATTTGCTCTGGCATATTTATATAATCCTCACTAAATCGGCTTTTCTTGCCTATTATCTTAGCGAGCATCGGTGTTGTTACCACCTTCCTAGGAGAAACATTCTTCTTCTTTGGAAATTCATTTGAATTATTCTCAGGCAACTCCGTTTTTCTCTGAGGAGTGCTTAGAAAAGAATCACTAGGATAGTCACCCACTTTGCGCTTCTGTGCTATTACTTTCCGAAAGTCCGGACTGAATATATTCGCTTTTTCAACGATCACTGAAGGACTAAAAATCTCTCCAAATGATGGTTTCTTCATCAATCTGAGGTCTCCAAGCTCTCTTTTCTTCAGAACCGGCGAGTCGGTGGCCTCGGGTTTCCTGTTCGGGTTCTTGATTTTGGACTTCGCCAGCAACTTCTTCGCATAGATTATTTCTTTCACTTTGCTCTCTGCTGCTTTTACAACCGGAGCCCTAAACGTCTCTTTGATCTTTGCCAGCGCATACACGTCTTTCTTCACATCCACAAACTCCTCGAGGATCGAGAGAAATTCTTCTTTATTCAGTTTCCATAGCGCTACATTCGACTCAGCGTACGCTGTGCTTGCCCTCGCTCGTTTATAGATGATGTCACACTCGCCGAAGTAAGCCCCTTGAACGAAAATTTGCGAGCGGATTTTCTTGTGGCGATCGTGGCAAACTGATGCGATTCTTCCTTTGTGAATGAAAAATATTTCGCTGGAAGGATCGCCAGTTCTGTAAACCTCATCACCGTATGAAAGATTCGCGGGTTTTAGTAATGGAAGTATGCGCACTAGAAAATGCTTTGGTTTCTTTTGGAAGAAGTCTATCTTTTCGATCAATTCTCTGTATACGTGGGTACAGATATCGCCGTAGAGAGATTTCGGAAGATCAGTCAAGAGCTTGTTGGTCTCGTATAGCTTTAACCAACCTGTGTTGGTACTTGAAAATTGCGTTCCGATCGTCGTAAGGACTTGGTCAAGCAGTTGGTAAGGCAAATTGAACACTTTTGCGAAATTTGTATAGAACTCTTCACGCTCGTTTTTCGATGTCTTTTTCTCGTTGAGCTTCGCGAATCCAGAGGAAAGCGAACCGATAATGTAGGCATAAATGATAACACTACAAAACATCCAAGCCATAAGAATAACTCTCTCGGTCGTGTTAAATGCCCTAATATTTCCATATCCCACGGTTAAGAGGACTGTTAGAGCAAAGTAAACAGTTTCGATGTATTTGGTGATGATGATCGACTCATACCGGTTCCCAGCGACATCAAGCCATGATTCAAACAACTGCAGTTCTCCTATCAAATTCCAGATACAAGCGGATATGTGGACAACCATGACAATTTGTAGAATAAATTTCACGATGCTTTCATATTTAAAGTCCCTTTTAAACATATGGATACAAATGCCCAGCTGACGATTAATTTTTCTGATTTTGACCAGTTTGATGAGTCGCACTATCCTCCAAATATCATAGTTCATTACAATGAAGCCGTGAACTCCATACTGTGCATGGGGAAGCTGAAACACTAATGGGTTCACTGGGAAGAGGCCGAGAAGATCGGTTACGAAATCTTTTCTTAGATACCTCGTTGCAATGACCTTCCTGGATGTGATGAGGAACTCAGCTTCGTTTTCGAAAGCTGAGAAAAAATTCACGATAATGTCAACCAAGCAGAGGAAATCGAAGATAATATCAAAAGGCAACCAATAGATGCACCAGCTGAAATCGTCATCCAGGGTCAATTCAAAGGATAGCCGCACAAGATAATAAACCAGCAGAGTAACTAAAAGGAGGAGGCTGCAAATATTCCATGATTTTTTTAAAAAGGCCAAAGGGAGATATCATTAGCGGTGGGAATCTTATGTGGATCTTCCCGAAGTCAAAGTTCCAGTCTTCATGCTCGATGATCTCGTCTTGAGCAACACGGATCATGTTCCTTCCGTAGACTCTGATCGGTTCATCGATCATTCCCTGCCTTCGGGTTGGATTCTCATGAGGCTCTGGCATAACTGAGCTCCTCTTCCTAAGAAGGCCAGTGAGAGCGCCGACAATTGAATTCTTTTTGTGAAATGGGATTTTTTCAACCATAGTTTGACGCTCTGGTCCCGTTCTGCGAGGACGGACGAGATCAGTTTTACTTTTTGAAGTTGTACGAGCCTGATTTGATAGGTCATGTCCATCAGTTGCTGGTGGATTGCCTGTTTTTGATCTTCCGAGCTTTGAGAAGTTGTCATTGGCGTCAATTCTGCTTGTTTCTTCTCTTTTTGTGGGAATTTGATCTTGAATGTGAGGCTCGAAGTTTAAAGAAGGTGTGTTCGATGGCCGGAACGTGCCTTCCAGAATGCCAATCATTGAGCTTGCTTCCTCTTCCATGGAACTTCACAACAGAACTATCAAAGATATCAATATAAATTAAATAGCGCCTCATTCAGGAAAAAAACATCACCAAATGCAAAAGAGGCCACCGAAAATTGCATCTGGAATTTATAAATTATATTGCGAAATATAACTTGAAAAGAAACATTTCAGTGGCTATCCAGGGCATCCTAGGTCCATCAAAGTTAGCATACTCCTGTTTTGATGAGAGTTCAACGATACGAATCTTATTCTCCCCACTGTGAAGAATAAGCAAGCAGAGCTGGAGATGCGGGAAATATCTCCTCTACCAAAGATAAAAGGAAGAGTGAA
>ENA-UOTZ01001997-UOTZ01001997.1-compost-metagenome-genome-assembly--contig:-NODE-1997-length-11848-cov-5.441084_pt1 | contig 11848 bp, 5 predicted proteins | sample MGYA00238144_ERZ746983 | MGnify/ENA primary metagenome ERZ746983 (study PRJEB28759, sample SAMN06268863) | compost metagenome | isolation source: single cell | place: USA: California, Emeryville, Joint...
GCCACAAGGAACATCAGAGACATATTCAGCGTCCCTACCCATCATCAGAAGGGTCCTGTGGATACTTTTGACGAAAAGATCGTCGTTCTTCCCAGGTTTGTAGTTCGGACCCATAATTCTGACCTTTTGCCCACTGGAAATAGTGCCTCCAAACACTCTTCCAAACGCGAAAAATCGTCCTAACTCAGAAGTTGGGACCATTTTTGAAACGTACATGATGAGAGGACCTTTTGGGTTGCAGTCTCTGATCGAAGCAGCAACTTCATCATCTTGTGGACCTTCATAAAGATAGCTCACTCTGTATTTTTGAGCGACTTTGGGTGAAGGTAAATGAAGCACCATCATTTCTAGAAGAGTATCGGAAATACTCATCCATTTGGACATCACGAGCCTCAGAAGACGATTACCCTTGAGTTCTTGTTCCTCAGGACTGAGCGAAATTTCAATCGAAGCTAATATTTTATTCATCTGCTCTACGTTACCGTCCATAATAGAGCGAGAGAGCTTGATAATAGGCTCCATAACAAATGCGCAGAAAGCTCGCCGAAGATTTCCACTTTCATTATTCGTAGGTTCCTTAACCCATTTCTTTGATTTGGGATCGTAATAGTTATCACCCCAGAGTCTCTCTTGAATCTTATCGATATCAATCAAAAACTTCTTAGAGTAGATTCGCGCGAATGTAGTCAGTGTGAAAGCCCAACAATCCTTGCCAGAACCGAAAGCAACGTTACCTTTATTTGGATAGAGTAAGATATCACCCATGTCAGGTTGCCCGTGGTTAGAAATATTAATGTTGACGGATTCGATGATGCTGTCGAAGCTTCGATACATTTCTTCAGCATCGACTTGCAGTTCGAGAATTAGTCTGTCGATTTTATTCATCATCAAAACTGGTCTAATCTTTTCGATCATAGCTGCACGTAGAACAGCCTCTGTTTGCGTACAGGCACCTTCAATACAATCTACAACGAGAAGAGTACCATCAGCGACACGGAGAGCACTTGTGGCATCAGATTGGAAGTCGTTATTTCCCGGAGAATCAATGAGATGGAAAAGATAGGTGTCATTTTCGATTATTTTCGAGGTATTGTGCTCGTAGAAAGAGATGTTAGTTGACTTGACGATGGTATCTCTTCGTGGCTCATCTCCGCAAAGGTCCGAGTATCTTTCGCAGACCGTCTTTGTAGAGAGAGAAATGGCCGCTTTGGTAGCCAAATTCTCGGTAATGATGGTCTTTCCATGCTTTGTATGAGCGATAATAGTAATGTTTCTAATGTGCTCAGGTTTGTCCATAAGCTCTCTGATCTGTTCAGGAGTAAAGTTGACCATTTCTGATAGTTGGATTTGCGATGTTATGTTCAATTTAATTTATTTTCATGAGGACAATAACAACCAGAAATTTGGCTGTTTAAAACTTAGGAAGTTGGATTTTGATTTCCTGACGCTTTTTCAAGTCAGGAATAAAAGAAAATTTGTAAGGTCTGTAGCTTCAATAATTTCATTGTGAATGGTTGATTGTTGGTCAATATCGTGATGGTAAGTGTGCAATATAGTGAGAAATTTTATGAGTAAAGATAACCACTGGTAGTCCTTTAGTACTGATTGTCTTGTCTTTACTCAAAATTATCTATGCTTCAATTGCTGGTATACTACATCCGATGTAAGTGTTTGATGATATAAATTAACTAACTCTACTCAAAGTTAAATTCCAATTTTATTTAACTCTTGTCTTTTCACTAAAATAATAGAAGATATGGGACACACAAAGTCTAAACAGCTCAACAATGCAAATAATTCATCTACAAAGATGAAAATTTTTGCTGGTAATAGTGTTTTAATGGATATCAATATCATTTTTAATTTATCTATCATCACAAATTTGTGCTCTCTCCATTGAGCTAACCTTAAATAGAAGAAACAACTCCACCTCCTCCTACTCTTCTCGCCTGGTCTTCAGCATGCTACAACTCTATTCGATGTATCGAACTCGACACCAAACAAGAGTACGCTGAGTTTTCAGGGGTTCAAATAAACGGGGGTAATTTCGCTCGGTTAAAATTAATCTAAAGGAAGCATGCCGTTCAGGACTTTGGACTGACCTCAAAGAAATCCCGAACACGAAATTGCTGGTCTCATTGATTCAAGGTAATTCATCAGCCAATATGCAAGTATTCGACCTTTCTCAGAAAGTGGTGAAAAAAGTTTACTCTTTTGAGAGAGTTTTTGAAGGTATAATCACATGAATTTGACTTGTATTTTTGACAAAATCTATCTTCTTCGGTCAATTATTACAACTGGTTTTTCTCGTTAGTGTGTGACCCAGGAGGTGTGGGTGTGGTATATAATCCGAGAAGAAGAACTTTAGGTGCAATCTCCGTTACTGGGAAAATATCCTATCATCTTTGGAATTTCGGATATTCTTACCAAAAGAGTAACTATAACGTAAAGTTATTAAGAAAATCAAAATGGGATGCACATCTTAGCACTGCATATGGTAATCGATAATTTTCTCTCCACGGAATTATTGACACATGAACTATTAGAAAATTTTATATCTAGCTTTGATTTCGATCCAACTGGAGAGACCGTTGCAACAATCGGCTGCTGTACTACATGCATGATATCAGATATGAACACTGATAAGTACAAATATCATCTGAAAATGAGCAACACTGGGGGTAACTCTGATTTCTAAAGGAAATCATTTCTTTTGCTTTCAATATGAAATATCTTGTTACTTTTCTTAGATTCTTCTAGTCGCTGTAGATGGAGCACGAACACTGGAGAAAACTTATTATTCATTAAATACGATCATAGAAACCTCAATATCCTCGATGTTGAGAAGAAGACTCTCACTCTGAGGTCGCCGGTTCAACTCGAAAAGCAAAGTCAACGTAAAGCAGAGAATTTTTAATTTATCTTTCTTCCATTTATTTCCCCATCCATTATGATTAATAACTATACAGTCAAAGAACAGCACCTCGTTCTATTACAATTCTTGGGAGAGAACTTGCTGAATATTTTGTTGTTTTATTCTACATATCGCTAATGATCCTAATTAGTATTATTATCCTAACAAGATTATTTTTCTCTTAGACATCACATACTGGATTGATGTTTGTCAGAGTAATGGGAATTTGCTCGCTTCGGGGAATTATAATGGCATTGCTGTATTTGACAAACGAGAATCTAAAATTGTTAACACTTTTGATGCTATCCACAGAAGTAAAATCCATTGATTTTTTTCCCTCTAACCTTCACTTTAGCTTCCGTCAACTGTGTGCGGTGGAGTCCATGCGGGGATTTCATTGCAAGTGCTTCTTCAGATTCAAGAGTAAAACTGGTGGATGTCAAGACGGGAAAGGTGCTCTATACTGGAGGTACCTCTGATGGAAGTAAATGATTTATTTCACAGTAATTTCCTGAGTCTTTACTCAGAAGATGCAACGTCTGTCTGTTTTCTATGAAACTAATGGAGTAAACCAAGCCGTACTAAGGATGTATATAGAGATCATAGCTGATTAAAATAAAAAAAGGGACTGGCTTTTAGAAGACTAGAGTTTACTATTCTTCTTCACTTGTCATTATCGTAAATGTGTTCAGTCCTCTTGAGTAAACAGAAACTAGTCAAATTACATGGAAAAACAAATATCGAGCTTATGCTTTCATTATGAGAGAAAAAAACAAAACATTATTATTCATAAAATAAGTTATCAGTGTCATTTGTACTATTTCTGTGACTCTTATGGGCTATCCACAGGGGGGCATAGAAACTGAAGGGTTACCTAGATAGCTTAATACAGCTCAGGCAAACATTCAAAGTCTGATTACTAAAATAAGAATGACAAAATAGATGCTTTGTCATTCTTAATTATTTCCTGTTTCATCACTAGCTCCGTCGAAAACAAAACGGATTAGAACGAAATAATCAAATGAATCATATCACTAAAACAATGAAAAATTGTATTATTGGTCTGAAAAAAAATTTAACTTGCTTTGTGAAATCATACCCAGAGCGAAAAGTCCTAGATTCAAAATTCATGCTGTGTGTTTAGGCTAGAACATAGCAGCATCGAGAAAACGGTCGAGCTTCAATCGATAATATTGAATTTAAGTAGAATGGATTCCTGTCAACAATTTCATGCCAAAAGTGCATTTTCAAATGAATTCCAAAATTGGGTTTTCGATCTCAAATTAATTGATAATCCGAAAAAATAATCCGTAAAAACTCAAATGGACAGCATCTCAGGCCCAACTGCGTCAAAGAGCACACATATTGAACTTGACGATCAGAAAATAGGAATCGAAGGTCTATCAAGGCTTATTCAAGATGAGAACTTGGAAAATATTGAGAAACTCAGCCTCAAAAATAATTTTTTGGACGATGATGCTGTAGCACTCATTAGCAACCACATAACTTTGAGTAAATTGAGAGAGTTGAACTTGTCGACCAATCCGATAGGTTATAAAGGAGCTTCAATGATAGGAAACAATGGCAACTGGGCTAATTTAGTCGATTTGAGGTTAGCCAAATGTCAGATTGGTGATAAAGGAGCTGAAAGTATTGGGCAGAATAAAGTATGGACAAATCTCAAGAACTTACGACTGAGAGAAAATAATATTGGTTACTTGGGCGCAAAATCGCTCGCTGCAAATACGATTTGGACGAATCTCAAAATCTTGCATCTTGGAAAAAATAAAATCTGTGATGAAGGTGTATCTGCTATTTGCAATAATAAAATATGGACTAACCTTGAAGAATTTCTCCTGAAAGAAAACCAAATCGGAAGTGAGGGTGCCATATCTATAGCAGAGAACACAACTTGGGTCGGACTTAAGAAATTATCACTAGAAGGAAACAACATTGGTGATGAAGGCGCGACTGCAATTGGCAGAAATAAGTTTTGGAAGAATCTTGAAGAACTTGGCCTAGGCAAAAATAATATTGGAGATATCGGTGCAACCTCCATAGCCGAGAATACAACTTGGAGAGGTCTGAAGATTTTGTCTTTGGGGTCAAATAACATTGGCGACATAGGAGCTGCCGCTCTCGGAAAGAATGAATCCTGGATTAATCTTGAAGAGCTTATCTTAGATAGCAATGAAATTGGAGATGTTGGCATTGAAGCGATTGGACAAAGCACGACTTGGAAAAGTCTTAAAGTCTTATACCTACCTAGAAACCAAATTGGCGACACAGGAGCCGAAGCTTTAGGAAAAAATGAGTCCTGGGTGAACCTTGAAGAGCTTATCTTAGGTTGCAATCAAATTGGAGATGTTGGCATTGAAGCGATTGGACAAAACACGACTTGGAAAAATCTTCAGAAGTTATCCTTAGAAATGAACAATATTGGCGCAATAGGAGCTGCCGCTCTTGGAAAGAATGAATCCTGGATTAATCTTGAAGAGCTCGCCTTAAATGACAATGAAATTGGAGATGTTGGCATTGAAGCGATTGGACAAAACACGACTTGAAAAAGTCTTAAAGTCTTATACCTATAAAGAAACCAAATTGGTGACACAGGAGCCGCAGCTTTAGGAAAGAATGAAACCTGGGTTAATCTAGAAGTGCTTGCGTTAGATCACAATGCAATTGGAGATGCTGGCATTGAAGCGATTGCTCAAAACACGACTTGGAAAAATCTTAAGGAGTTATCTTTAGAAATGAACTATATTGACGAACTAGGAGCCGTAGCTTTAGGAATGAATTGCTCTTGGGTCAATCTCAAACACCTAAACTTAATGTGTAATAACATCGTAATTGAAGGAGGTAAAGCAATAGGAAGTAATACTGTTTGGACCCACCTTCAAGAGCTAGAATTATCCAATAATATCATTGGAGATCAAGGAACTATTTTCATTGCGAGCAACCTCGCTTGGAAAAATATACAAATAGTTAACCTCTCCGATAATAGCATTGGTGATGAGGGTGCTGCAGCAATAGGCAGAAATACAACCTGGGCTAACCTCATCCAGCTGGAGATCTCTATTAATAATATAACTGACAAAGGAGCTATCGTCATTGGAAATAATACTGGATGGACTAAACTAAAGGTATTATTAATGTCTTCTAACCAAGTGGGAGCTAAAGGATGTGCAGCAATCGCGAAAAATCCAACTTGGTCAAATCTTGAAGAACTTTATCTCGACATGAACCAAATCAACAATGAAGGCGCTAGGGAGTTAGGACGGAATACCCTATGGACTAAATTAACCAAACTCGGCCTCTCATACAATCAAATCGGTGATGAGGGAGCAACAGCTATTGCTGCAAATAAAAGGTGGACGAATTTAAAAGAGCTCATTTTATCATTCAATCAGATTAAATATAAAGGAGGTTTAGCCTTATGCGGAAATCTCTCTTGGAAAAGGTTAGAAAGGGTAGAGTTTTCCCACAACAAAGGGATGAAAACTGAAGAGAGTAATGCACTTAAGAGTAATCCATTGATTGGTTCAAAAATTCGCAATTGCTAAGACAATTGCCAATCAGAAGAAAGACAAATATTCAGTGTTGTGAGATTGCATGATCTTCGATATATTTCGAATAATAGTATTCATTAAACATTAACGTCAGAAATATTCATGATGATCAAACAGAATTAAATTCTCTTCATCAGATAAGTCTAGTCCTTGTTAGAATTTTTTGTTAAAGTCTAATACCAGCTACGCTTGGAAAATTGAAATCTCCAAGATTCACTTATCTTTGTAGAAAATAACTGCCAAAGAATAACAGCAATCCAAAAAATTGCTTATTGACATTTGATTTGAATCCCAATAATTTCGTTTACTTTGTATGCCAGAAAATCTAGAATCCACCTTTCTTGAACATTTACTGCATTTTCAAGTTTCAGCAAAGCGAGTGCAAGTAAATGTATTAAATGGCACCCTCGTTTATTTTAGATCGTGTAATTAATTACTCAAAATGATGTAATCTCACGTCTAAATTTGAATTGAAAAGAGAAATTTCTTCCCTTAATAGGAATATGATTAGATTTTGGGTGCACTTTTTGTTATTTTGAATTTTATCTTACGGCTCTGTGGCAATATGATGTATTTAGAACTGATTAAAACACACTAAGATTCAAACTATATTTACATATAACTTCTCATCCTCATCCTCTTTTTGCGAATTCCTCTTCAAGATATAATAACCCTCCCAATCACTCACAAATCATGCAATCGAACCTTACCTCTAATTTCAATCTTTGGAAACGTGATAGTCAATACAGTCTTTAATAAATTTTTCAACAACTCGACTCAGCCAGAACCAATCTGAAGTTAGTACACAGATTTTATTCAAAGTTTTGATATTTCATTCGACATATCCCTCTGAAGAGATTTCTCAAAATATAGAAGTAAACTCTTCAATTAAAGCTCCTAGATTGGCACAAGCAAGACACAGCAGCATCTGATTTTCTGAAATAAGAGCTTCTTAGCTGCTTCCTTACAATAACTTAAAGATGTTTTTTTTGTTTTTCTTCCTGTCATACGAACATTAACTTGACAGAAATTATCCAATTTTCTTCTGATATTATCAATACGACCTTTAGTTAACTTCTCTGCTGAAAGGGAAATTGTATATGTCATAAATAATTCTCACAAAAGGTTCATACACCAGAATGCAAAAAAAAAAGTATAGAAAAAATTTTGGACAAAAGACAAGAGTTAAGCTTACAATATCTCTATTTATTACACGATGGCTTCCAACCAATTTTCATCAAAGAGTCTTCAATTAACCATATGACCAAGATATATGGTTATGGTCCTCGAGGAACACGCAGCCACTATTCCCAAAATAGCAATTTATCAAAAATTCTCGACATTAGCGTTGATAAAATACTTGGGTACAAGGTCATAAAAGGTGGTGTAAAAATGACAACTTGGAAGTTTTCTCGTCGATTTGATATAACCTTATCCTGCGCTGCTTCACAAAGAAAACCGGCACTTCTTATTTTTGGACAATGCTTTAATACATAAGTCGAGGATAATCATTCCACTAGCAAGCAAACTACCAATTCAATACCCCCCCCCCCCCCAATACAGTATTTTTCTAACACCAATTGAAGAAATATTCGCGTTAGTAAAGAATCGCTTCAGACAAAAGCCATCAGAAACGACAACTCAAATGATACAAAACTTGGCGACAGGAGTATCTCTGCAACTATGCCCAACCTAATAGCTTGCTTTAGACATACACTCCTATACTTTGAGAAAGCTCTTTTGAGAGAAAATATAGAATATGGTGTCAATCCTATGGATGACTCATTTTTTGGCTGCATATTGATTCTGGATGTATTTGATCTTATTGAGAAGATATAAATCTCGAATTAGAAAGAAGAATCTCAACTGAAACCCACTTTTCCGGATAAGCCAGTTGTTTCAATGTACTAAAATGTGCTAATAATCTTTGTAACTTCATGAAAGACTCCCAATTTAAGAGCTTTGAAAAGAGACTTGCTAAAGAACGGAGTTATTAATTTTTCATAGCTTTGCCTAAACATCAGTTATAGTTTTTTTTGTGTATACAAATTACTACTTGTTTCACTTCGGCAATTACATATTATGTGATGTGAGCTGTTGCGTCAAGCTTCTTAGAAAATCAGGATGGTTTGGTAGTAATAATTGTTATCTTGCGGATTTGTTTAATATTAAAAAATGTGACTATTGTAACTAAAAATCATTTAAAGTCCTACCAAAACATATGGAGTAAATGTAATGAAAGCAACCCAACGGAAGCAAAAAACATGTATCTTGAACTTTATAGCAAGAAAATAGAGATGAACGGTTTTTCATTCTTCTGCAGGACAAATATTGAGAGACTTAGCTGCTTCGGAAAATTAAAATTGATGATATTGACGCGAATGCTCTCGCAAAAAATAAAATCAAGGACGTTGATTAGCCAAAAGCTGGGTTAAGTTATTCCAATTTAGCTCAAATCAAGAATATTTGCTCGTTCTCAATTCTGTTCAGACAGATGCTAATCTGTTTATTTTCGTTCTTGGTAATGTCTGTTCTGTTATTTTTGTAAAATCATAAAGTGCTTTGTGAAATCATACACAGAACGAAAAGTTCCAGATTCAAACTTCACCTCATGTGTTTGAGTTAAACCATTACAAAATCGAGAAAATAGGCTTACATATAATAGGTTTCCTCTAACAATTTTATGAAAAAATTGCATCTTCAAATGAAGAAATTAAATAAACTCGAAAATTCATATCGTTTAGAGTTTAGATCTCAAATCAATTCCTCAGGTACCAAATAACATAATTCTTTAAAAGATCTCAAAATGGATAGCATCTCAACCATAACAGCGTCAAAGAGCACACGCCTTGACCTTGACGATCAGAGAATAGGAATCGAAGGTCTGTCAAAGCTTATTCAAGATGAAAATTTGGAAAATATTGAGAAGCTCAGCCTCAGAAATAATGATCTAGACTATGACGCTGTAGCACTCATTAGCAACCACAGAACTTTGAAAATTTGATTTAAAAGTAACGGACTAATTAATAAGTAAAGAAGATTATTAAATTCAAATCTATGCTTGCTATTTTTTGTTTGCGATCTATGTTCTCCTAAGGAAATTATTTAAAAAATATAGAGAAGTAAAATTATAAAGGGAAACAATATGAATTTGTAATTTCTTATATTATGAAATTCTTACGCCATTCCCAATCGGTTTCTCCCGACCGAAAAAAGGGTTTTGTTAGAAAATAGAGAAAATAGAACTTTGACATGTGAATGAATAACAGATAATTAGTCAAGCGAGTATGTGCAGAAAATATGTTTTTATTCGAATCAACTCGATTCTTCGGCTAGTTATGCAACTATTTAAGCTTACGATGAAACCATGGTGCTAATTATCTTTTAAATTCTTTTTTATTTTTTTAATATAAAATCTGGACTCGTCTTTAACCCAAATATGTCGCAAATGTGTGTTTCTTCTTGTTTTCAAATTCGACTCTAGATCAGCAAAACTTGTATGAACTTCTAGCATTTCCTCCCTTGTTGCGTTGAATGAACTGGTATTAAGGTCCATTGCATAGTTTGTTTCCTGGAAAGTTACTCTTTTTCCACGATCCCTCTTGCCAGACGTCTTCTCTTTCGATTTTGACTCAGAACCATTTTTTTGTAAAGCGAACTGTCTGTTTCGCCTCTTTTTTATGAGTTCTGAATATTTAAAAAAATTCGTTTGTAATGTTCTCTGCCAACCTTTCTTTTCTGGCACGGTAGATGATTTATTATTGAATTCGGCTGGCGAGGCTGAGGGGTCTGCTTTATGTGTCGTCTTGTGTTGTTCGAGGTCTTTTTTCTTCGAAACTGTCTCCTCTTTTCCTTTGTTTCCAGATTTTAAACACCATGCCTTTATTATTTTGGCGGATAAGTACATTACGTAGAACAGTTCGCATATCGAAATGAGAAGATTCACGCCGGAATTCAAACTTATTGCAATAAATATTACCCACCCCACTCGATCATTATCAATTGTCTGGAAACCGAAAGCGTCTCTGATGGCGAGAATCAAATTAATTATAGCAATAACCGCTATACAACCGTAGTTAAAAAAGAAAAGGATCGCAGCAGGTTTCTCCTTCATCGGCTTCAGAATGGCTGAAAGTATCAGAAACTCAATCGTTAATATGGTAATTGATAAGCATTGCAATAATGGTACCTTTTGCAAAGTGAGGATGAGGATGATAAATATGGCATTATATAGGATCACCCAATAGAAGAAGAAAAATGTGTTTTTTCGATCTTCTTTAAAACTACTAAAAATCATCTCATATTGCTTCTCAGTCCACAAGAATTTAGCATTTTCCTTTAAGTTGTTTTGTGTCAAGCCGACCCCAAGGTTTGGATTACTCGCTTCCTTTTTTTGCTTTAGCTTGAAGGCGAATATTGCTCTGAGTTTACAATAGCCAAGAAGAAGTAGCAACAGCAGCACGTACATATTGACACAGGCCATGGAATAGCTCACAATCGAATAAACATCAATAAACAAATCCCTTTTTAGTATTTGCAGAACTGAGAATAGTATTTGGCTTTGGATTTGGCCGAACAAATTTGAAAGCAACATACCAAAAACGACAGCATACATTTTCCCGAGTCTGGAAGAGAGCAATTTATCTGGTGTTTTGAGTTTAAGTATAAGAGGTATTCCAAGAAGACATAATCCTGCATAAATGAATGTTTCGGTCAGCGAGTCTCCATAATTATCGAGATACAGTGCACTAACTCGCTTCTTTTCGAATATTCCATATTTGGATATGAGTAGATTCTTATCAATTCTGTTATAACGGTTTGAGATCCAATTGGGGATGAAAGATGCTGAAAGCCCTGCGTATGCATCTGTGGCTATTTGGGAATGGTTAATGTTTAGATATTGCATATTTACCAAGGACTCAATTGTTGAGACATACAGGAACAAATTTACACCAAAGATCCCAGGAGCACCACCCGAACTTTGAAAGGATGCTGAGACAGCAGCAATACCTGATGTGGAACTCATTGCTGCACTCTGGAGATTGGAAGCAACTTGATATTCCATTGCAACAGCACACTCGGACATGCTACTTGAATCCTCAGAACATTGTTGACATTTATTCGTGGAGTTGTCTCGCCAATATTTACTTGGACACTCGCTCAAGCATTCACCTTGTGAGCTTGGATAAAGATAATTAGCTGAATAGCAACTAATGCAGTCACTACTCTTTTGCCCCAAACATGTTTTGCAAGCAAATGGAGAAGTGGTTCCATTGTGGCAAGGCACACACTCATTAGTGGATGTATCACCAAAGTAATCCGAAGGGCAAGTTCTTATGCATCGTGACAAATACAGAAATGATCC
>ENA-UOTZ01001998-UOTZ01001998.1-compost-metagenome-genome-assembly--contig:-NODE-1998-length-11844-cov-93.953599_pt1 | contig 11844 bp, 11 predicted proteins | sample MGYA00238144_ERZ746983 | MGnify/ENA primary metagenome ERZ746983 (study PRJEB28759, sample SAMN06268863) | compost metagenome | isolation source: single cell | place: USA: California, Emeryville, Joint...
ATATTATAAAGCTTTTGTAAATGTTAACAGAATTAGATTGATATAGATATTTGCATTTGAAACAGAGATTCTGAATTAGTTATCGTCCTACTTCGAAAAGGTAATTATTTCGAAAATTTGTTCAGAGCCCTAATGACAAAGGACAATTAGAAACCAACTAACTAATACAAAAATTATTACTTGCAAGAACCTTTTGTCGTGCAATAGCAGCAAGCCCAAGTCGTCGATTGATTCTCCACAAAAGGCACTAGAGTATGTCCTTTATGACAATAATCAGCGCATGCTCCACATATCCCTAATTCACATCTTCAGAAAAAGCATTCTCACAATTTCTTACAATTAAAGCCGCATTCCGTGCACGAGAAGTAATTCGACACTTTCCCCACCTGATACTTATAGGTAAGACACTCCGGCTGTGCTTCATCTTTCAAAACGAATATGCCATAGACATAGACAGCTCCATTCTGTCTGAGATCATACTTTATGAACAAATCTTCCGACGCTAACGATCTCGTCACAAAGCCTTGGGAATCAATTTTATCAAGATAAGATCTTAAGTCGCTTTCAGTTGTTAATTTCGCCCCTTCATTCAGAAGTTTGTGATGAGTGAGCTTCTTTTCTGGAGGCACAAACACCAAGAAAAGTTTCCTAGGATCAATGTTTTGAATCGGGTTTCCAGCTCGCAAGAAGTGTTCTTCAATATCTGTCTTCAGCGTCACCACCTTCGACGAAGGGTGGATGTAGACGTTTGGAATCACGGTGTTCTTTTGAGGGATGACTAACGTGCTTCGGACATCCAGCATTTTTGGCTCAGGAACCGCCGATTTCAGAGAGTTTTTCAGAGATTCAACCGTATAATCTCTCACAAGTATGAAATCCTCCTCGAGACGCTTGATTTCTTGGTCTAAAGCTTGGTCCAGCATCAGCTTCTAAACAAACGTTTATTCTAATAAGCCCACAAACATTTCATATATGAATATTACATCAACTATATTAGTTTCGATCTTTTGCTTGTGCTCAGCGAGCAATTTCTCTTTCATCACGATAAACCGGTCCTGGTTTTGAGTGAGGTATGACCTGTATGTCATAATCATATCTTTCAATCCATTCACGAAGACCTAGCATAAACCAGTTTTAGATACTCAGTAGCCTAAATATCGAATACTTGCTCCAGTAAGTCTTTCGAGTCTAGTGAGTTTGAAAGGTTATCTATATAGGCACGCTCTGCCTTTGATCTCTCATCCAAGATAATCTCTATTTCCGATATTAGTCATGCGTGACGGTCAATTGGATATACTTCGAAGATTATTCAAAGCGAAATCACGAAAGATATCTATATCTTGCAGTTCGGTTTGGCAGTATGGGCATTTGTGGAACCTGTTCACCGATTCGTCGATGCATTTCTATTGCAATAGTGAGTAATTTATTAGAACTTGTAATGTACCTTGCAGAACAAATGTCCGCACTTTGTTATGTAACAATCTTCGACTTGCGAAAAACAAACAAGGCAATTATACTCGTTAAGTAAAACATCAGCCTTCAGACATATTAGACAAGCGTGACTCTATGCATCCTTACCGAGATTTTCAAAGAGACTCCTTCCATATTGTTATTTCCTGATCAGACTATGAGTTAATTATAAATCATCTCATGAATCTGACAGCAATAAAACGCAGATTTCATTCCAACAAAAATAATCTACATCAAATTCTGACGGGCTAGTCTATAAGAACAATTTCTGATTAAATCCCGGTATCTTCATGATTATTCATAAGACAGATTAATTATCCCAACTGATCAATGAGGAAATATATCTCTCGCTAGGAACTCGAGGGAATTTTACTTAAATTTTTGACTTTTTTTACGATTCAATATTGAAATATGTACAACAATATCAAAAAATTCAAGCAGACACTGCTGATTTCGTCATTTGGAGTGTCTCAAGATAAGCCTTGAAAGCAAAGGCGAATGGGAGGAACCACATGGTCTCAAGGAAAGAAGTCATGATGTAAATCAAAACAACTCCATTGAATATCCAAGGGCAGAAGGTAGCAACAACGAACAAGGAAAATGTGACGAACAGAATATGAGCGATCATGCCTGAGATGAAGACCCCAGTCATGCTGAGCGATTTGTTTTTAACAGCGAGATTACCGCTGGCGAAGATGCCTATCTTCAATGTCATTAACACGAAAATAGACAAATAGATCGCTTGTTGGATGCTTGGGTCGTAGTCTGTGAATAAATCGACACGGAATATAGAGTGCCCGAAGAGTTGCATGAGTGCCAGAACCGAATAGACAACTGCCATGAATGTGCTTGCGCAAGAGAGTGTGCCAAACTTCCTAGCTTTCTTGATTTCCTCGATAGATCTTGTGGAATCATCTTGTAGTGTAGTTTTTAAATTTTCTGCCGAAGTTTTGTCTTCGATCTCGAACGAAGAGCTCGAATTTTGGGGTAATTGGTGTCGAACGGGTGCATAAGACAGCTGCATTGGAGCCTGATAGTATTCGGTTGAGACTGGGGTCGGGTAGGTTTGCACTGAGACAAAAGGGTTGGCTTGGTGCTGGTAAACTGGGGTATTTTGTGCATAAATTTGAGGATTAGGGTAATATAGGGTCGGAGGCTGGAAATGGGTGGCGAGTTGGGGTCTGTGGTTGACCGAGGGAGTTGCGAAGTAAGGATATTTCTGCAACTGAGGGTAATTTTGGCGGTTTGAGTGAGGTGTTTGGTTTGTGAATTGCTGGTAATTCATGTCTTTTTTACAAAGGTGTTTATTTATAGAATAAATTCGTTTGAGCGACTTGAATCAGGCTCAAACTCCTAAATCTTCGAACTTGAAAAATTCGAAAAATACTCTTAATATTCCATGGCCAAATTGCAATTCAGTAGATCTAAGCAATAAAGAATTGGATAATGGTGAAAATTAGGACACAATGCCTTGGTGCTCCAATGAATTATGAACACACAACAGATGATATATAAACTTTCTCTCTCCTTTTTTTTTTTCACTCTCTCTCCCTCAAACATAGACATCTAACTGAAATAAACAGCAATACTCTACATATCCCACGATAATAATTGTTTAGAGATACAAAGAAGCAGCAAAGATAATTCCTCTGCGCAGATTTTTCGAAGCGGTAGTAAATTTGCCTTCCAGTTCCTATTGTAACAAAAGTGAATTAATCTCGAATCATTTCAAAGGTGGTCTAAGTTACCGTATTTCCAATTGATTTTGCAGCTTCAGCGAACTGTTTTAAAAGTTCATCAAGTCGTCTTAAACAGCGAATAATCGTTCCTTCGTACGTATTAGCAATCTTGCAAATTTCAGTAAATGAAGCTCCTGTGCACCAAGCATAGGTTGTCTCCATCATCTGTGGGGTGAAAGTCGAAAGGTACTCCATCTAAATATTACAAGTAGTAGTAGATTAATAATTGCAATCTTATTTATTTGTTGGTTACCTCTTCGACGTTTATTTTTGCCTCTTGATAGACTTTAACGATGCGTCTACCATGATCAATGAGAGCTTGGTAAGCCTTTGCGAGCTTCTCATTTTTGATATTCACGTTGGTGTCGCTGGACTTTTCATCATGCACAAGAACACTGAGTAATGCAGCAATTTCATTAGGGTCCAAATCAGTTAACAATCCTGAAAACATCAACTCAGTTGCCTATATCCAGTAAATTCGTGTTAGAGATTATTCCATTTTTATTGTTACAATAATTTCATCACAAGCCGAGATGCAGCAGGCTACCTTGCCTTTAAGCTGCACAATATCATTCTGGTCTGTGAATCCGAGTCTTCTCAGCACTCTCTTCATGCATTTTAAGTCACCCTTGCAGAATATTCATAGTTAATGCACATATTAAGGAAAGTTGAATTACTTCGAGCACCATCTTGCTCGATTCTTCGATCTGGTTTTCAAGCAAACCAATAGACTTCTCATATTTCAAGAGATTCTCATATTTTTGTAAGTTTGTCTAGAGAGAGAGGAATGAAATATTAAATGCTTTCAGAAAGAAGAAAACAATACCTCAATAACTTCCTTTGAAAGACCCTCAGTGATTTTTTGCCTCTGCTGTAACAGTTTCTCTTTCTTTTCGAGATATTTGTCGAGATCTTCATCCTGGATCTTCATATCCTTAATAAGATCAAGAACGGGGAGCTCCTTGAAAGTTTTCTGAGCCTAAATTCAATTGAAGCTTTTAGCAAAAAACTCTACAGACAGATCATCCAACCTCTTTAATCGTCTCTTTCACAAGCAACTTGTTCTCCAATTTGGTTAGATCATTAGGAAGATGGACTATCACAGAGCTCAGCTGATAGATGCAGTCCAAGGTCATTGGAATGACTTCCATGTCTCCCTCTTCGCTAATTGGGCATGGCTGAGGCTCTTCGTTTTTGTTTCGTTTCTTAATATGCACGAGCACATCCACAATATACGTTTCATCTAGCAAAGGCAATAATTACTACTACTCCATTACAATTCGTTCATTTACCTGGATTATCACTTTTCTTCTGCTTCTTTTTAACTTGCATGCGTTTTTTCGTGAAATTTATCGTGACACCCCATCCCCAATCTATATCATTGTTCTTGAGATGTATAATTCTGCCGATTTTCAAGAAAGGAAGCACATGCTGAGGCATGACCATAATCTGCTTGATCTTCTCTTGGTATAGCTTGATATGCTGATCGATTTTATAGACTTCGGCTACAACGCTTTGATGCTCTGGGTGGATTCCTTCCTTCTCTTTACGAAGCTGCTCAAGCTTTTTCACCATCTCAGGCACGGCTTTCTCGTTTTGGAATTGATGGAAACTGCGGTAGATGATATACTCAGGGTCATTGCCCTCAGTACGGATGGCATTTAACAGCATGTTATAGCTCAAATGGAAGCTGGAGTACAATGGATCGGATTGTCCCTTTAGCATGCTCTTCGCGACTTCTGGCTCCATTTTCTCATCCAGCATCAAAATCGTGAAACCTTTCTCGTCCTTGCCTCTTCTACCGGCTCTTCCACTCATTTGAATATACTCTCCGCCTCTAATCCATCTATGCTGCTCACCATCGAATTTTCTGAGATCAGTGAAAACGACCGTTCTTGCAGGCATGTTCAGACCCATAGAGAACGTTTCCGTTGAAAAAAGAACCTTGATGTAACCCTCCTGGAAAAGCAGCTCAGTGACTTCTTTCACAATGGGCAAGAGACCTCCGTGATGGATACCGATTCCTTTTTTGAGAATACCCAGCATTTCAGTAACCTGGGAGAGATTGCGGTCTTCTTCTGAAAGACAGGACATCGCTTGATTGAAAATTTGGACTATGTCTTCTTTTTCCTCATCTTTGTTAAAATCGAACTTGCTCATAGCCATAGCATAGCCTTCCACTTCCTTCTTGCTAAAACTGAAAATAATAACCGGTTCAAAGTGTCTCTGGCTGATCATTTTAAGAAGCTTGTTTAAATCTGCTCCTTCAGTCGGTTTCTTCTTTCTTCGCTTATCCGGAAGCAAGGAATCTATATATTTCCAAATCGACTTAAGCATCAAGTAAATTAAATTAGAGGACTTACCAACTGAATCTGAGAGAGAAGCGAGAGCTTTCTGGAAATTATCTTCCCTGAATCTGCTCTTATCGTCCACAACCAAGAAAATACCTTTCGCTCCACTTGGGAAAACGTAATGCTCGAGCGGAACCGGTCGATAGTCAGTATAAACGACGTGGCAAGGCTGCTTTTTAATCCTGCAGATCCATTCTGCGAATTCTCCGGAGTTTGGAATAGTAGCCGACAGAAAGACGAATCGAACCTAATCACACGTAAGGTGAGTTTTCATCATCTTCATAAAGATATTATTACGTATTCTGATAATAGAATGATAGTTTCTTCCCAAACCACCCCTCTTTCCTTATCTCTCATATAATGCACCTCATCGAAAATAACCCAAGCGACTTCTCTCACAATTTCTGATCCTCTGTACAACATCATTCTCAAAATTTCCGTCGTCATGACCAAGCACGAAGCATTTGGATTCAGAGTAACATCACCAGTTACCAAACCGACATCTCCAAAGACTTCATTCAAATCTCGATATTTCTGATTGCTCAGTGCTTTAATCGGAGACGTGTAAACGACTCTCTGCTTATCTCTCAGAGCCATTGCAATAGCGTATTCTGCGACGGCTGTTTTACCGGCAGAGGTATGCGCAGCAACTAGCACGGATTCTTTTCGCTCGAGACACTCGACAGCAGTACTCTGGAAAGGATCCAATTTGAAAGGGTAAGTTTTTGCGGGCTTGGTCGCGGTTTTGACTTTGGAAAGAAAGGGTCAAAAACATAAAGACTAAATAAGCAATTATACCTTGCTGCTTATGCCCTTTAGGAGCAAATACTTCATGCACACAACCAACATCCTCGCGAAAATGAGTGATTTCGAACTCTTCATACTTATGCGATGCTTTCTTAACAGCCAATTTGTTGTCTTCGATTTGGTTGTCTTCGTTGTTCTCTTCATCGATAACTTTGGACTCGTCTCGGTCTACGTGAACTTCTGGTTGCATGTCAGTTGATTCAATTTTCTTTTCTTCCACCATCTTATCATCGACATGCTCTTGTCCATCCCTGAAGTGGTTGTTAGTCAATCGCTCTAGATTAAAATGGTACTTTGTTGGATTAAGCTTAACTTTTTTTCCAAGGGCAGGTTCTAGTTCGTCATGGTTTGGTGCTTCCTTTTGTGTTTTTGCAGCGTTCTCTTTGGGTTGGGTCTGATGAGGCTGCGGTTTTTGATTGAACACATCGAAGAGACTTTTACCTCCAAACATTGCTGATTTTAAATAAATTCTATTTGATACTTTGCGAAATAAAACATCAAAACCTTATTAAGGCTCCCTCAAAGCTTTCAAAAAATTGATAGCCGAAATATTCCTTCTTTCTGGAAACTATGAAGCGAATTGAGAAAAAATGACAGAATTTGGCTAATCTATGAGAGAAGAGTACAGTGGTCTCCTCATCTTGACTAGATAGCTCGGATAAGGTAAGGGCCGTTGAATGCGGTAAAATGGATGAATTTAGTCATCGTAGAAACATTGAAATACTGCTAATATAGCACAATTTCCCAAATAGTCAATTATATTTCAAAGAGTTAGAATGAAACGAGAATATTTCCATAAAATTAGGCTTCCAATCTTTCGAACTGTAAATTCGGACTTTTATTTGTATAAATAACACTCACAATGTATTTAAGTGTGTATGGGACTCGTCAGTATTCCATTGAAAATGAAGGTTGCATGTGAAGAATCTCATCAGACAACACGCAATATTCACACACATTGGAAAAGAGGATTGTCGATCTGTAGTGTGTTGCAGTGAGAAAAAAGAAATGGAAAGACAAAAGTAGCCAAAATAACTGGTCATTCTATTTAAATCGGATAATTTTTATCTTAATTTGAGGCTTCAAATCTAAAATGAAAGTTTTTGCTTTGTTCCGCAAGAAACCCGATTTCACGAGCTTCTGTGTTGCCGAAGCAAAAGCACTTCTACGAATTTTCAATAAAACTGACCTCGTCCAAGTCTTCCCAGACGACATCACAAGCAACGACCATCCTGAACAAATCAATGAAAAAACATTCTCAAACTTTCCACTCGTTCATATGAACATTGATGAAAATACCGCTAGATCTATGATCGACAGATCAGTTTTCATTAATAGCTTCTTAAACGTCTACTATCAAGCCAACGATCTCAATGAGCTCAAATATAACATCATGCACAATCCCCAGTTAATAAACCCTGAAGTCGAAAGCACCCAGTCCTTCAAAATACGAGTCAAGAGCCTTAATATAACACTCCCGTAAAAGCAATTTCAATCTTTAATACTTACAGCAAATAATAATTCAAGGCAAGCCGAAAAGCTCGAGAAAATAAAATTCCTTCAGGGAAGCCTTAATTTCAAAGGAAGAGTTGACCTTGAAAACGCTGAGCGCACTTTCTGGTTAATCGAAGATTATATTAGCAAGCCAAAGATGGAAGCTAAATTGAAACGAGTATACTTTGCCAAATTAATAGCAAAAGCTCCGACTGGTATGCTATCTTTTATAAAGTGAGCTGAAACTCAAAATAGTATAAGGGGATAGAGCTGCCAGAGAAAAGTACAAGCTGATAACAAGAGCTTATCTAGGGCCCACTTCATGCGATAACGACCTCGCTTTTGCTATGGTATTATTTAAAAAACCGCAATATGAAAACCTTGACTCCTTAGGCAAATTTAGGGCTCGTAAAGTATGGAGACTATGTATTCGATCCTTTTGTGGGGTCTGGAGGACTTCTCATCCCACCTTCACACCTTGGGTAAATACGAGCTTTCCGACGATAATATCGATGATAATTTACGATATATCTCAAAAATAGTGCTATGTGTATGGGCGGAGAGCTTGACATGAGAGTTTTACAGGGATATGGAGTTGGAAGATATAATGAAGCAAGCAAATTTGGTAACTTAGATGTGAGGGACATGGGAAATAACACCATTCATTATCCAAATAGAGTCAAAAGAGAGGGCTAGTATCTGGACTAATTTTCAGCAGTATGGATTTCCTCGACCGGATATTTTTAGGATAGACAGTTCAAGCCACCGTTTTCGTCAACGTGAATTTCTAGACGCAATCATTTGCGATCCGCCTTATGGTTAGAAAAACATACTACAATGAAAAGCGCTAATACTCCCTCACATCAAGGAATTAGAGCTCCTGTGCGTGAAACAGGTTCTTCGAAAACCCGTAAAAAACGAGAGTCAGACTCCCAAGATAACAAAACAAAAGGAGAAAATGATGGAACGAACCCTGACCTTCAAATATGGGCTGAGTAAAACAATTGATTCTCATCAGAAAATGCAACTTATTTTTATTAAAACAACAGTCAGCGACGTCATCCTACAAGAGTAACTACTGTCGACGAAATAATCGAGGGACTTTTCCGACTTGCAACAGACGTGCTGAAGGTAAACGGCCGCATCGTTTTTCTCTACCCCGTCCGACGTGATAACTGGACCGCATCAGACCTTCCTCAAAGCGACAGATTTAAACTCATAGACTATTGTGAAAACTCTCTGAGCAGTGATAAATCCAGAATTTGCGTTGTTGTTGAGAAAACATATTGATACAGAGTCATTTTTTCTTACGTTTTAATTGAATGAATAGTAGCAATAAACAAATATAAAAACAAAAATTTGTATTAAAAATATTGAATAAACACTCGTTTTTTTTACTAATGATAGCCGTCTGTGGGTTTAATAATTCGATCAAAGTTGAGCACATAGTCCAGCTTAAGCTTATACCCCATCAGCCTGTTCAGTACGACAAATTCTTTTTCTTTTCCAAAAGGATCAGTGTAATTCCTATGGAAAATCAGTGTGTCTTGACCTTTAAACAAGTGTTGCATTAGATTGCCGGATTTTATTTTGGTTAGAGCGTCCAAATCGGCTTTGGCGGATTTCCTGTACACCTTTTTGTAGAAGACCCTCGTGCTCAAGAAGTCACGAAGCACATTCCAGAGATACAGCATTCTCTGTTTTCTTTGATATTCATTCATCTCGCAAATCTTGAAGTTGTCTTGATTAAATCTTGAGAAAAACTCCACGCTCTCTCGAGCGAATCTGGCTTTTTCGAGAGCGAATCCTTTGCTCACCTCGATATTTTTCCGTAATTTTTCCAATTCATCTGGGCGAAGACCTTTGTTGTTAGCGATTTCAGCAACAACCGTTCTTGTGGAAGCACCTGTGTATTTCTTGAAAATTTTCTCTTCTTCCACAGGACCTAGAAAGACATTGAATTAAACTCAAAACAAAGTCAAAAGTATTACCAAACACGTTTGCTAAGAATTTTCGCCTCGATGACCTAGGAGACGATTCTCTAAAGGCAAAATCGCTTTGAATCTCGTCCACAGCGACTGTTGGTCTCTCCAGTACGGTCTCAGTTTCTTTGAGGTATTCTCGTGTGGGTTTCTCGTATTTAAGTAGAGTATTCTCGTAAAATGCATAATTGTTTATCAAGGTAGGTTCGCCATGTAGCCCAGTTGGAAGTTGGTGGAACTCCATGTCAGTTTGTGTGTTGAGATTTCTCCTTCGTCTTTCAAGCATCATTCGCCTATCTCGAAGATCCAAATCGTCCAGATCTGAATCCGACTCAATATCTTCATCTCCATCGAAACTGCTATTCTCTTGGACTTGTGTCGTGCGTCGTTGCTCTTCTTCAGTTAGGCGAGGGTTACGATCAGAGCTATTCGCTATCCGCTCTTCAAGTTCTTCGGCGCGTTGCTTGAGCTTTGCCTGCTGTGCTGCATTCGTTGTGAGTTTCATACCATGATGCGGGTCAAAATCAATGTTGACTAGGGCAAGCAGCTCGGTGTTCTCATCGTCTCGGAACCGGTCCAGGTAATGAGTCAGCGGAAAATTCTTTACCGTGCTGCTTGAGTATTGAGAGGCCACCGTTTTTTTCTGAGTTTCTGGAAGGGTGTTAAATAATCTTTTATCTTGACCTACACGACCCTTATTCAGGATAGAAAACACGCTTATTTCTTCTTTGGGCTGCTGTTCCTTTGCTTGTTTGCCTTTAGGGGCCGGTGGTTTATTATCTTTGAACTCCTTATCGTATTTATAAAAATCGTATTTCGCCTCCTCTAGCGATTTGGACTCGCTCTCTGTTACTTGAGCTGCTCCTGCACCGTTGGTTCTTTTAGTTGATTCTCGGGCGATTGAGCTGGGGTCGTAGCTCGCTTTCATCAGATATTCTGGTTCAAGCCTCTTGTAAGAGAGTCCATCAGGTTTCCCACTCGTTGTTTCCATGACATTTTTCAATTGTGTTTTATAGTCTGCACTGCTATTGCCATTCCCAAGTATTGCTGATAGTCCATCAAAATCATCTGATTTCGACATCATGCTTTCATTCACTTCTTCAACATATTTTGGTTGCGGTTGGTATTTAAGTTCATCGCATGTAGTCAAAACTTCATTGATTAACATGAGCTCATGGGCATAAGGATTCTGCTGTTTCAACGCGACGCAATAACTTTTCAATTCACCAAACCCAAGCTTGAAGTAATTTGCAAAGTTTCCGATAAGCTCTTTCGCGTTCTCGAAATCTTCGATCTCTTTCGATGAATTGAAACCAAAGATTGTTTTGAAATCTTTTAGCAAACTTCTGAACCGCAGCAATGAATTGATAAGCGTATTTTCACCCGCAGGTACCCCAGTCTTAAGCGGATATTCTAAGTAAGAGAGGTAAATCCTCTCGATTTTGATATACTGTAGCACATTTTCCATGAATTTTATGAGGCGCTTTTGTGAGCATAAGTATAACTCGGAAGTGTAAGAGGTTTCAAGTAACTCAAAAATCCGGATCATCGTCAGTTTCAGAGCATTTAGGAAGTCATCGGCTAAATCTTCGCAAAGTTTTGTTGCTATAATATGCTCGTAGTCTCTTGAACTGAGCTCTGGAGTCAACAGGCGGTATTCGGCCTCGAAAAAGCTCTTATAGGTAGTAAGACGGTCGTACTTGTCCCAAAACAGATATATTGACATATTCTGAAGAAGCAATTAAATTTTATATGCAAAAGCTTTAGTCTGCTGATGAATAGAGGGCCTAAAAAAAGTTTAAATAAAATTATTGAACATTTGAGGGACAAACAAACAACCACTACAAACGGTCGTTTGGATGACGTGAATGCTCGGCAATCTAAATCCACGCGTTTTTTTAGTAATACCAGAGAATTCAGATAAATTGCCAGGTTAGCCATGAACTTATTAGCAGTTGAGATAATTATGCTTGCAATCCATTCAATAAGCGCAAATAAGCT
>ENA-UOTZ01001999-UOTZ01001999.1-compost-metagenome-genome-assembly--contig:-NODE-1999-length-11838-cov-9.031290_pt1 | contig 11838 bp, 5 predicted proteins | sample MGYA00238144_ERZ746983 | MGnify/ENA primary metagenome ERZ746983 (study PRJEB28759, sample SAMN06268863) | compost metagenome | isolation source: single cell | place: USA: California, Emeryville, Joint...
CATTGCAGACAGTTTCCATCACTACATTCTGAATTTCATTGAGTGTTAATCATTACGGATTTTGAATGAAGCAGCGTGAGTTACTGACACAAGAACTTCCTGACAAAGTTCGACCTTTCGCACATGAAGTGCAGCCTTTACCACCGCCTTTGCTGCATGTAGCACAGCTCTTATCACAAGCTAAATCGAATATTTTATACAAGAAAATTGTAAGAGCAAAGTTACCTTTGCATTTATCATCGTCCGCCTTATAATATGTTGAAATACAGTTAATACAATCATTGTCTCCTGGACCAGTGCAATTAGTGCAAGCAGCATTACAGGCTAAATCGAACATTATAATTACGAAAATTGCAAGATTCAATTACGCAAACATCGATTGGAGTTTTCTATGTATTGCCCAGACGAGCACGATAGACACGTAAAATTTGGAGATCCACTGCAAATTGCGCACGACGGGTCGCAGGAACTTCCTAAGCAATTGGTTTATCACTTTTTTCTATCCTTTTGAGTTACCGCTCTCATCAGCGAGACATTGAACCTCATTTGGCCCAGTACATTTGGCACACCCTTCGGGACATGCTTACAAAATTTAATATATTTATAGCAATTTCCTCATCAAAGCGTTTACAAACACAAGTGCGATCGATATTTATGTAGTAACCATCGGGACAACTTAGGCACTCGTTGGGGTTTGATCCTCCGCAAGTCAGACATGAAGCATTGCAAGCTTGAAATAATCCTCATAAACATCGCAGTTGCAAAAAATAATTTTACAAACACATTTGTGGTCTGGAGTTAACACTGTTTCAGGGGGACAGCTAGTGCAGTCGCTGCCGGTAGGGCCATTACATGTCTTGCAGCTTGGGTCACAGGCTAAATGAATTAATGATTCAGACTCTATATTAAAAAGAACTCCAATTTACTAACACATTGATAGTCAGGTGTAAAAATAAAGAGTGGCTCACAGCTGAGACAATCATTTTCTGTTCCTCCAGAACATGTTTTACAACTTGAATGACAAGCTGTGGTTGTATAGTTAAATTATTGCGAATTTCAAAATACCTACCTGCACATTGGTTATTAGAATCCAAATATCTCCCGTCTGGACAAGGACATGTTGATGCGCTTGGTGGACAGTCTTGAAGGGTAAATTGTTAATTATATTAAAAGCTACCAATTACTTTGGCAGGATCTTGTGGCTGTCACGTATTGATTATCACCGCAACTTGTGCATGCATTACTACCCTCTCCATTGCAAGTCATACACGGCCAGTCGCATGCTTAGATCGACTCTTTAAACACAAACTAAGGAGAATGAATTTACCGATGCACCGATGATCTTGGGTTAAGATACGCGGAGAGGTACAAGATGTACAGCCATTACTGCTGCTATTTATGCAAGTAGCACAAGACCAATCGCATTCTATTTGTAGGACAGGTGAATGATGGTTTTTTCCGGATAAAGGCCATACGCTCACATTTATGTCCATTGTACGCCATTCTTGGGCCGGTACAAGTTAAGCATCCAGTATCCTCTGCTGTGACGCAAGTTGCACAGCTCCAATAACATTCTATTCATACAAACTGTAATTAAAGTTTCTCTCGAGAGAATACGTATACACGTTCCCGCGGAATATGTTCGATCCGCAGGGCAGCTTTTACAGTCATTATCTTCTTCTCCATCGCAAGTTGCACAAGACCAGTGACATGCTTTAGACCAGAATAATTGATTAGTAGTTTGTTTGATTTGAAATTCAGAAATTTGGATCAAATTTACCTCCGACGGCTGTTACGAGGAAGGACAAACTCAGCCATATTGCAATGGCAACAAGAAAATTTTTTGACATTCGAGGAGAACTGCGGTTAATCTTGAGCTAGTTCTAATTAAAAAATTTATTATAGATACTTATTTAATATCCGAGTTTTGAAAACTCGCAAGGCGAATAATCAAATAACAGATATGGATTTCATTATGACCCCAAAAACAAGGAAAAAAAAGAGAGGATCCTCTGCATTATAGGGCACTAGCGATGGATAATTAGTCTATGTTGAGGAGAATCAAGCTTTCCGTTGAGAAAAGAAATTTATTTCCACTTTGGAACTAATAGAAAGAGTAACAGTCAGGAAGAAAGGGAATTTGATTGACATTCATCTAACGCAGAGAGAATTAGTTATGAATGTTCGAGCCATATCCGCACCAATTTAACACAAAAGCTTGTTGATCGAATTAGAAACTTTCTGCTCGCATGAATAAATAGCATTGCAAATTTGGCAGGCTTCGAGCCAGTATGCGAAGATACAGTGGAGATATAATATTGTTAATAACGACATATCAGGTTAGAGCTATGATTAAGTTCTTCTTTCACCATGACACCAGAAAGAACCTTCCACGTTAACGATTTCTCGAAGAGTAGGATACAACTCCAGAATTTCATGCAGAAGAATGTTCTGCTCGCGTTGAATCCGTCAATGCTCCAGGCTAAAGTCGTGGCAATGGAAATCCGTTTGATGAATTATCACTTTGACAAATCTCAACGTTATGCGAATTATCAACCTTATCAAGCTGGACTCAATTAAATAATGATAATGACCTTATTATTTGAAATGCAAAATAGAGTTCTTAACACGTATTTTTTTAAAGAAATTTTATTCAATAATCAAACTCATTTTTCACTCTCAAAAGAAGTTCTCTTTCTTTCAGCATTATGTAGAAATGCGTTGAATCGAAACAGATGGAGTCAATGAATCAAAAGTAATGGCAGAATAAGGCTTTTGTCTCTATCGAGTAAAATGACGGTTTTGGTTTTATGAACATAGAAAGAAATATTTCATTTGGAACTCAAACCGGCGAGATACCTTTAAATGAAATATCAAAAATAGTTATTTAAAAAGAAACACTTTTAATTGCGGTGGATTTATAAAATAAATCCGATGAGAGTCATAATAGGTCTGGTTTGAGCTTTTTGAGTCTTATGGGTCAACCTTGTTTGCTGTATCGTTTGTAAAATCGGTAAAATCCCAGCATTTAGTATAATTCAAAGCCGAAACACCGAAAATTAGTGAATCACCACCTTTTTTCAAAATTTCAACGGATTTTGGATGGTTTCGTTTCTATGTCGTCTGCTGCCTATGAAAACGCCTAATGATATATAAAAAGCAGAGTTTTACTCTGTAAAATGTTCCTATCTCCTTGAGAGTCAAAATTTCTGTAGAACGAAATATCATTTTATAGACCATTGAGAATTTGTTTCGAAAAGCCTCGAAAGTTACATGATAACACGACTTTATGAGGATATTAGCAGCTTCTCCTAAGAAAATAACGCAACTGCTTGCTATTAAGTTTTTGGGTTTATTGAACCTGACTTTAATTCGCCTGAATTCCATTAATCCGAAAAAACTTAGACATGATGCAGCCTTCGAAAAGTACCTTAATCACGAGAGGTTATAGTACTAATATCGCAATATTAGTAAGAAAAGAAAAAACCATCCCACCAACCTACCCTATATTTTTGAGATAAAACACTCTGGAATAGCTGAGACCGAATCGACAACGTAGATTTCATTTTTCTCGTTAACTTGGACTCTATTAATCATGCAACCATCTTGTATTTTGGATTTTAAATAATGTGAAATTATTATCATGAAAATATCTTGCGTGCTAGTAAAAATAAAAGAAAATGGTGCTTTAGTGTGTAAAATCATTTGGAAATCATTAATATTCAAATATTTCAGGGACGAAACCCCAATCCCAGCTGTTTGGTGTTTTCTTCAAAGTAAAACTAACTCCTATCGAGCATAGTTCCATTGATTTCTACTACAATCAAAAGATGCCGCGAATTACTTTCAGAATTTCAGCAATGTTTAATACAGTTTGAAAATCAACTATCATTAGACTACATACTGCTCATTAAGGGATGCTTATTAAGCAAATCAAAAAAATTTCATAAGCAAAATATGGATTATTTATTAAGCCATTAAGACAAAATAATTCTGATAAAAACTGCTCAGCATGCTACCTTTAAATATCAAAAAAATTATAGCCTCACTTCAACGACTTAGACATGTTCAGAAGGCAAAGAAATTCTCTTCTTCTTCGCCCTTATGCTAACTCGATCATTAAAAGCCTCGAATCTTTTAGCTCTTTGCAACCTCGCAAGTTTCCTTATCCTCTCCATATTTTCCTCGGAGTTCTCTCGCAATCTAAGAGCTTGTGACGACTGCTCCAATGAAGGAATAGAGTCAATAGTATTTCTTTGATCTGTTTTAGTGGTGACGAGAGGGATCTGCTTAACTCTTCTTGCCGCGGACGGTCGACTTAAGAAAATTCTCCTTTCATTTTTCTCTCTTATGCTTCCAGTAGCAAATGGCTCATTTATTGTGCTCATTGACGTGTTGTTACTAGAATTAGAGGGTAATATCGCAGTCATAGATGTCTCTCCTGAGATAAGCGATTTGATATAATGAGTTGACTTTGCTAGTTTCAATTCGCGGGGCTGCTTAGTAAGTCTTTTCAGCTTTTTCTCTTTTGAACGCTTGATTTTCTGGAGATACAGCCTAAACTGTCGATATGTGCTTTTCACACCTCCATACAGTGCAATAGCAGTGATAATGAGCGCGATTAGCACATTTAGCCCAATTACAACAACAATCAGCAGAATCAATGCGTAGCCCATTTGTGTGATCGCAGGTTGAGGAATAGAATTCGTTTGCTCGTTGACTCCAATCATGATAGCAATAATACCCATCGCAATCTTGCTGACTTGATTCAACAGTAAGATTATTAGCTGCAATTTGCTTTTATAAGGCCTCTGCCAGGCGATAATAATCACATAGGCTATGGTGAATATGGTGTAGATTATCGCTTGAGGTAACCCGTAGTTTTGAAATAAGAAAACCAGCAGAATCAACAGAAAATTTTGTAGGGTCATTATCAAGAAAAAATTCCTCGTGAATTTATTTTTCATAATGAAATCATCTGTAATGATTCTCACGCTCTCGGGAACCTCATGCCAAGTGTCTTGAGCTGCCGCCTTCTTTACCGGATTCATTGCGGCTTTCGAGTCTACATCATCCTCTGCATACCATCTTAGTCTTGGTCTCTCTTTTTTCTCTTTAGGTAGCAAGGGTCTTCGTCTCAGATTAACTACGTAGAACATATAAATCTTCAATAGCGTGAAGCTGACGATAATAATCACAGCATATGCGTAGGAGAGGTTCGCGTAGAAGCTAGAGACGGTGTTTTCTCTCAACTGGATCATCGCGTTTAGTTGCAATTCTGAGTAGTCTCCGAGATAGAAAGACAAAAAAATATTCCACATGAACAGTCGTCGTATTTTCGAAAAGAAAAGGTAAATATCAGGACATTTTTTGGAAACCAACATGAGTATGCTAGCACTAACGATAATTCCCAGTACCGCCGTTTCTTTAATGATAGACGCAAAGGAATTATCGAGTAGTATACTACTGGTACCCCAAAACTCGAATTTCCCTATCGTAGAATTCGGATTGCTCCCGTTATTCACGTCATCAAACTGAGCGAAAAGGTTTGGAAGCGCCGACGAAGTCATACTTTGGCAAAACTGATTGAAGTTATCGGGAAACGGCACGTTTATGTACTTATAAATATCGACCTCTGCTAGAAAGCCGACGAGAAGTACCGCGCTCGTTGATAGACCTCCTGTAAGCGCGGGAATAATGCTGGTGACGAACGACTGAGACTGCATCGCAGCAGTAGTCGCAGCTGTGGCTGCACCAATGGTTTTCAAAGCTGAAGCGCTTAGATAAGTAACGGCAGGGAGCGTGTAGTTAAGACCGGGGTTTTGAATCAAAAATGGGCAGTGGAGAAGCTGATTGTATTTTTCTATTTTCGTAACCTCGATATTTACACCAGCGGGGATGTCCTGAGATATTGAAAAGGTGAACGAGAGATTTGATCCCTCGATTTTCGCTGCGAGGTTTTGTAAGGCAATGCTGCGGTCGGCGACTTGGACACCAAGAAGAGTTGATGTGTAATTCATGTTAGCTGGACTGGAAGAGAACCCGTTGCTGAAGTTCGCTTGCATTTCGAAGGTTGGAGATTTTTGTTTGAGATACCAGCCCATTAGTGAGCCACTTTTGCTTTGGCAAGTAAATTGAGGAAAATTCGTTAGGTCGATATATGAATTTTGGTCTTGGCAAGTACAAATTCCTTGAGAGAGTTGTAGTGGAGTAGAACAATCCAAGCAAGTTGGAACAGCGGTTGGAGTGGCAGCTGAACAATTAGAACAGCCTAAGAGAGTCCCATCATTCTGCCACCAAGGGAGGAAAATTGCTTGGGTTGGAGTGGTGATTTGGGCTGTAGGATAGGAAACTGTCTGGATCTTGACAGTTTTCGTTTTGTCCGCGCAGGAATCGCTGACTCTTACCGTGAATGTGTATGCCGTGCCGAAGAGCAAAGTCATTGGTGGGATTGTTGTGTCTGACGGGTTTGCGTTTAAGAGACTCGCAATTGAGTTTTCGTTTGTTGGATTTGCATTTGAAGAAGTAACTGTCCAAACGGCGTTGTAAGGAGTACTTGTGACATTACCGATTTGAATCACCAAAGTTTCGCAAGGATAAACGGACGATTTTGCTGTAGATGAAAAATTGCGTATTAAATAGGTGGTGCTGAGATTAAACGTACCTTGAATCGTAAAATCTATGGTAGGATCCAATGGACACACTAATGAATAGAAAACTTAATTCATGTTTGTCAGTAATCAGGCTTACGAGAACACATTGAACCGTAGAGAAGTAGGGGTAAAGTGCATGACGTACACGCGTTTGGTCCAGTCCCATTACAGGTTAGACAGCTGGTGTCGCACACTAAACAAAATAATTTTTAATTCTCAACTATTCGGATTCTAGTTACGCGTGCAGATATTTCCGTCCAGAAATGCTGAAGTAATACAAGTTAAACAGCCAGTGTGGTCGCATGTGGTGCAAGGATAATTACAAACTAATGAAGGGAAAGTTCAGTAAAGAAAATTAAATTTGTTTTAAGTTACCGACACAATAGCCTCCAGTAAGAGTTGCAGGGTGAGAGCATAAAGTACAAGCGCTCGGACCTGGCCCATTGCAGGTTACGCAAGAAGGATCACATGCTTAACGGTCGCAGAGTAAGCTCAGATTTATATTGAAAGAAATACCTTGACAGCTTCCAAAGTTGTCCAAATATTTATTAGAAGCGCAGCTCAAGCAATCTGTTGGTGATGTACCTGAGCAAGTCGCACAGGATGGATCACAAGCTTTATGATATTAATTTAATGAATAATCACTCATTAATTACCAATGCATCTTCCACTTGGTTGGAGAGTAGCTGGAGAATTACATGTCTCACAATCATTGACAGTGTGACCAGTACATGTTCTACAAGAGCTGTCGCAATCTTGAGATTAATCGATATAAACCAAGAAATAGTCAAATGAATTACCGAAGCACCACCCTGAGTCCAAATATCTAGTATAAATGCAGCTCGCACAGTCACTCCGTCCCGTACCAGTACAAGTGGAACAAGAGAGATGACAGACTTTATCAAAATTGTCAGGAAAAATTCACACAGAAAGCAAATTACCAATACAACGGTTATTATTCAGGGTGGCGGGTAAAGTACATCCAGTGCACCCATTTGGCCCTGATGTATAACAGGATGCACAAGAAGGGTCGCAGGCTTAAAGTTGGTAAAATTAGCTTAGAATTACAAATTTAATACGAAGACATTGTCCAGCGGAGTAGTATCTTCCTGCTCCACAGGAGGTACAATCGTTAGGACCCGTCCCACTACATGTCTGGCATGACGCATCGCAGACTATAAACAGAAGTACCAGTTAAGTGTAATTCGAAAAAAATGATTATTTTACTGATGCACTGATAATTTCCATTGAGGGTGGCCGGAGGAGTACAGGAAGAGCAAAGAGATGGACCAGCACCATAGCAGGTTCTGCAAGAACTGTCACAGGCTAGGTTTTGCAAAAAATTAGCTCCGGAGGACGGCGCTAAGCATTACCCAGGCAAGATGATCCGCTCAAATAATACCCATTGCTACAAGAAGTACATTGGTTAGCATTAGGACCGGTACAGGTGTAACAACCCGGAGCGCAAGCTAAAAATTTTTTGGAAGAATTAGTTCAGTAGGATGCTGCAAAATAATACCCGTGCAAGTATATGGGCTGCTCCAATAAAATCCGGCGCTGGTGGCACAAGAATAACATTGATTGGCATTAGGACCGTAACAGGTGTAACAAGCCGGATTGCAAGCTAAAATTTTTTAGAAATATTAGTTCAGAAGAGCCTGGCAATACTTTACCTAGGCAACTTGTTGAGCTCAAATAAAAGCCGATGGCACAAGAATAGCATTGATTAGCATTAGGACCATAACAGGTGTAACAACCCGGACTGCAGGCTAAAAGTTTTTGGAAAAATTAGTTCAGAAGAGCCTCGCAACACTTTACCCGTGCAAGTATTTTGACTGGACCAATAGTAGCCGAGGTTACAAGCAGAGCATTGACTATTACTAGGACCGAAACAACTGGAACAAGCTGGATTGCAGGCTTCATAAAGATAGTTTAAAGGTTTTTTCTTATTAATTATTTACTCCAAGTTGAGCACTGGCCAGCGGTCGGACCTGAGCATATAGCACATCCGGCTACACAGGCTAAAAAAAACTCAAAATAAAGTAAAAAATAAAACATTCACCTCTGCAAGTCCCATCTTGATGCAAGTAATACCCAGAATGGCATGTTAAACATTGATTTGGAGATGCGCCCGAGCAGGTTTGACAAGAAGCATCACAGGCTAACAAAAATCTGATTAGGGAACTAACAAATGATTAGTTTTTTACAAACACATTCGTATGTCGGTGTCAGTACTTTCGGAGAGGTGCAACTCAGGCATTGGTCACTTCTGGGTCCGTTGCAGGTAGCGCAACTTGAATCGCAAGCTAAATCAATTAGTTAGCTTTTCAAAGATAGAATAAGCTCTTACTATAGCAAGTGTAATCAGCGGCCAGCTGCTGTGGAGCATAGCAACTCAAACACTGATTGGGTCCACCTCCATTACAAGTTCTACAACTTGAATCGCAACCTAAATTTAGTAATAGTAAGTTCCGAGATATCATGGAACCAATATTGACTTTGACAGGCATTGGTAACTGCATCATAATAATATTGCGTTGTACAAGAGCATACTCCATTTCCTGGACAGGCTAGATCATGGTAATAGTTTGAAGTTTGTTTGATGAAAAAATTTACTTTGACACATCCGGTTGGCATCAACGTATTGACCTGCTGGACAGCTTGTGCACGCTTGATTTCCTGCTGCATTGCAGGTTTTACATGAGGGATCGCACTCTTTAATAAAATTAAAAATTTTAATTCAGGAGGGTCAATTTACGAATGCACTGATGATCTTCAGTTAAAACTTTGGGAGACCCACATGTCAGACAACCGTGAGTGCCTGGATTGTTGCAAGATCCACAGCTTGGATCACACTCTATATATATTTTTCCAGATAAACACAAAAAATGGCAAGGAAGGTATACGGATGCACATGCCATTGTATGGCGCCTGTAGTGAGGAGCAGAGCGTACATCCTGTATTTAGAGATGTCACACAATATAAAGGGTAACAAGAAGAGTCGCACGCTATTCAAGTTAATGATGACTGGGCCACTGAAAGAGAATACTTATGCATTCACCACCAACTAGTTTCTGTGGATAAGTGCAGCTGAGGCATTCAGTAGGTCCTGGTCCAAAACATTGCTGGCAGGATGAGTCACAAGCTATTGTTTAAAAGATCAGACTCGATTGCAAGAAATTTTTACCAGCACATCCGCCGCCGGTAGAATATTGGTTATAAGCGCATTGTGCGTCTGTTGTTTTGTGTCTTAAGGCAGAGTTTTATGATGGAAATTTACTTGCGAGGAACAAGAGCGAGCTGAGAAAGATTGCAGCTCTCAAGGCAAAAATATATTTGGCCATTAAAAGTGATATGTTTATTTTAACTCGGGAGCTGTGTTACTGGAAATTATTGTTGCATAAATTAATTAAAACAGCGAAAAAGAGGATCCACGATTAGCATTTTACGAATCAAATTCAAAAATTCGATATTAAATTAGATTCGGGAAGTAAACCACTTTGTATAAAAATTGAAAATTTTGAATTAATGATTTGAGTCAAGTCTGGAGGCTGAATTAGAGGTGTAGATAAGCAGCCAACCCTAATTGAGCTTTATAACCGAGCGAGGTCTTTCAGAAATCAACTCATCTTACATTCTCTTTTCACTTTCTTTTGGAATTTTGCAAAACTCCTCATTTTTATTTTTGAATATACCTCCGAAGCTTTTATTCCTGAATTTCCAAAGATTTAAATCTATCTCTCTATAAACGAATTACAAACTCTCAAATTAATTTCAGAGAATACGTACAGAGATATATATGCTGAAGAATATGCTATTCTTTTGAATGTAAGCAATAGATATACGATCAATACTCCATCGAGTTTCTCAGATCTCTCTCAAATGGATATTTATATTCGCTGGCAATTCCATATTAGAAGTTTACATTTACAGACTTTTCCTTATTATTCCTTCAAAGTTGCGTTTCAGAGTCTAGCAAACAGTTATCACGGTACACTGAGACTAGGAGGCTAATCTTTCTCGATTCGGAGTAGGTTTCCAATAATATTTAAAGATTGGAAAAATCTGAGTAGTTTTGATATTTGCTATTGAGCAAATTCAGTTGTTTCAGTGCCATTCTTGGTGTCTACTCATTAGGCTAAGGATCTAACAAAGAAAGTAGCGAAAATCGTTTTTGCAGCAGACTACTTTTTTAGTGTCTTATTGGCTCTTCTCAAATACCGCTCGTCTTTCCTCATTTACATAATTGTTCTTTCGGGTAGTAAGACATAATTTTGATCTTACTCTCATTTGGCTAGTTTTAATGTGATTTCCAGAGTACATATGCGTCAGAAGAACCTTAAAATACCTTTAACTTTAACTTTAATCTCTATTTACAGAATCTATAAGAATACCTCTGGATCTATTGTCTACCTCCAGCATCTCGGCAGAGTTTCGAATCTAATTCTTCCTAATTCTATTCACAGTAACTCAATTTATTGAGCTACTCTTATAGGATATTCAGTCAGCTCAGAAATTAATCAAATAATTTTTCGAATTCTCTGAGAGTCAGGAGGTAAATGCAGGAATTGGCAGCAATTGATGGTTAAATATTTTGATGATGAGCAAATGAAATATGTAAAATGAAGCCAGATTGCTAAATGGTATTCCATACTTAAATAACCATGGCCTGATAAGGTGACTATGCAGCCAATTGTTCTAAGCTAATCTAAGAGTTAATTGAGTCAATTAGATTATGAATTTTTGAAATGCGTTTTGATTTTTATTTTCTGCTTCGATTCCATTCGATTAGACGGCTTGTTGACAGAACCAAATATTTGAGCTCGACGCAATTGTCCCAGCTCTCTTATTCTTTCAATTCTGTCACTGAGCTGTGTTTCTTGTCGTTTAAATTTTTTCGGAATTATCAATCTAGTCGGGGACTGGTCCATTGAGGTATTCGAGTCGGTCGAATCATTATGAGATAAATCAATTTTTGAAAGAGAGTTATTGCTAGGAGTTCCTGTTCTCAAGGCAACAGCACGAGCAATGAGCTCTCTTCTTGTATTTCTCTTTGTAATTCTCTCGGAAATGGATGAGTCTTCCAAATTCCTTGACAACCTCGATGCGATTGGTTCCATTCGTGTGAACGATGGTGTCGCAGATGCGATGAACGACCGTTTTGAAATATCTGATCTTGATTGAA
>ENA-UOTZ01002000-UOTZ01002000.1-compost-metagenome-genome-assembly--contig:-NODE-2000-length-11836-cov-4.218386_pt1 | contig 11836 bp, 6 predicted proteins | sample MGYA00238144_ERZ746983 | MGnify/ENA primary metagenome ERZ746983 (study PRJEB28759, sample SAMN06268863) | compost metagenome | isolation source: single cell | place: USA: California, Emeryville, Joint...
GTCTCTGAATACCAACAATACCAAGATGCCACCGCTGAAGAAGAAGGTGAATTCGATGAGGAAGAAGCCGCATAAATACTGTAAAAGTGGACAAAGAGATATATAACTTCGGAAAAGCAAATAGTATCTGGAAAAAGTTTACATATAACAAAACTAGCTTTTGCATAATCAAAGAATTTTGATAAAGTTTATTTTTGGAAGATATCTCTTTTCTCTTAAACTATTAAAGCTGACCTACAACCCCACCACAAAAACTTTGTTTCTCATAGGAGTTTAGCTGATTCATTAAAAAATGAAAATAAATTCACGAGGAAGTAACAAAGATTATTTTTGTGATCCATTACTTTTGAGAACACTATTAAGATATTGAAGGCGATAGTCGATATTTTCTCATCTATTCATTTTCTTTTTATTAGTTAGAGAGAAATATATATAGAGAGAGATATACCAGTATATCCTAATAATCTGAATAATATTCGAAATGTTGTAGAGTTCTTACTCCCTTTTGAACAAGTCAAGTATGAAAACGGTATTTACGATTGTTATTATAGAAATATATTTCAGACAGTGGAAAATTTTTTGCGAATATTTATTGAGAAAACAAAATTGCTTTCTTAACTCACGGAAGTATTTTACCATTCGCAGTAGATCGATTCCTTCTTCGGGAAAGATATTTTGGGAAGTGGATTAATTAGAAATTTCTTGGGTAGTTTTTTGTGAGATGCTGTAACATTTGAAATAGTGCTAGAAAGGTTTAGCATAGGAATTTGAGTGTTTAACTGCAGACTCTGCTTTGGAGAAGGATTTAGAGACTGGCGCAGTTTGGGTTCCAGGCTCTTGTTGATTGGTAATCTAGACCTACTATCCACTACTTCTGCAGAAGGATTATGAGGTAATGACTCGCTTCTATTCCTTTTCTGCCCTGGAACCAATTTCTGAAGAGACTCCGTTTGTGACAGTTTCGGTTGGAAAGCTTTCTTGTTTGCCTTTGAGTTTCGGTGAAGCGGGTTAGCGTCGAGATGTATAATATCAACGATAAGCTTCTCTCTTTCTTCCTCAATACTTCTCAGTCCTTTTTGGAGATATTCTTGATAATTTTGTTGGTTTGTTTGAGATAAAAAAGCCTTTGTCTGACCCATGTTTTGCTGGCTCTTTTGGAGATGAGATTTTGCGTGATCTCCTTCCTTGATTTCCAAATTCGAGATTCCAAGAAAATTGACCCTCGAAATCAGCTTTTCATTCATCTGAGTCGCCCACATAAACGAAGTCTTTACAGGGTTGAAAGAGCTTGAGGCCTGATTATTTCGTTTAACTAAAGCCTTTTGGTAGGTGTCTATTTCGTTATCCAAAAGTTTAATGTGTTGATTCTCTTCAAATGGGGTCTCCCGTTTTGATTCCTTAGCTCTGGCAAGAGACGTCAAAGAAACATTCAAACTACGCGTTGGGGTTAACCCTACCCTGAAAGGTGGATGCGCCGAGGGAGTTTCTTCAGCGAGTTTTCTCAGTCGAGCCGGAATGAACATTTTATGAAAGTGACTTTCAGTTATCGTGACATCTTCCAGCACTGCAGTACTATTTCTTCGATTAGGAAGATTATTGGGAAGATTGGAAAGAGTTGCATTCGATTTTGGTTCTTGTTTTGTTGGAGCGAGTCTCACGGTTTCGACGCTCAGGCCCTTATTTCGATCGGTTACAGGTTGGGAATCAAAATCCAACTTTTCAATTGATAAACCGCTCTTTTTGTCTCTCCTGTAGAAAGCTTTTCCCGATGTAATCGTCTCTTTTAGTAGATGCTGTGAACGAAGAGGTTGATGCCCTTTCAAAATTCCGATGTTGCCAGCTTTTTTCTGTCTCTCTGTTTCTTGCAGCAATGTTGTTAAATTCAGATAGCTTTCTCCTTGCTGTTCGAACTGATTTGTGAAAGTTGACCTTGAATTTTGAAGGTTTTTTCGAGTAAGTTTATTACTGCCATTACTTTCGGCTTGTGGTCTAGACTGACCAAGTTTGAAGCTAGGTGATTCTGATTTCCAATTTTCTTGGGCTAGTTTGAGACTAAAGCCGGCTGTGTGATCGGCAGAAATTGTGCTTGGATGTTGACTCTGCACATATCGCAAGTTTGATTCAGGATCAAGTAAATTTCGAATCACTGTGAAGTTCGATGGTATCTCTGCACTCGGACTAAGAGTGCCTTTCTCACGCCGAGGGAAAAGTTCTAATTTTTGATTATGTTCATTTGTGGGCACTTTGATATTTTTGGTCTCAGTACTTGAAACTTCCTCTATCATATTTTAAATTTTTACTAAGAGCTGGAATGTCTCTCTATTCACAATATCGCGGATTAAGAAAAGTTTATGGAGAAAAATAATGGCCTATCTAGAATAATACGAGGAGCTTCCCTTTGAATTTCATTTTTGGATTTTTGAGTACAATTTGCAAGCAAAGAGATGCTATGGATTTGCACAACGTTTTTTCTTTATTACTTTAATAAGCATAATTCGGTATTGAACATTGATGGCCCCAGAGAAACTATATTGCTTGAACTGATGAAAATCATGCTCTGTATATGTTTGAATTCACATTTCGATAATTCTACCTTACGACGGTGACCCTATCAATCGAAGAAATATATTCAGCTGCAATTATTAGAGAAAGCAAGGCAAAGGGCTGATATGCTACATTACAAAGTAAGAAACTCCATCCTCTAAGAAGTGGCTTTCTCGAAGGGATTCAATGAGCTGTCTTCAGAGAAAATTTTACCTCTCAATGCATTCTTGGAGAAAATTAATGCTCTCGAGACAGAAATTCAATGCTTTCATTCCATGTTAAGTTCAGGATCAGCCCGCTAGCCAAATCATTTCTTCTTTGAATAAATAACACCAGTAGGATACATATTGGGTTGAGAAATCAAAAAGTTCTTTTTGAATAAATGAATGAAGATCATTCAGAATCTTATAGGGCATAATAACCGAAGCAAAGTCTCTACTTCTTCGACAGGTTGGACTCTCAAGATCTCTCAACCTATCCAATTCAGTATATGTACCCAGAAAAAAAACATAAATTAGCTTGAATTACAAAATAGGATTATTACATTGTCTGGACTAATATTTTAATTTTTTAATATCACTGAGTGTCCCTTCATACACCCTCAGCTTTTTCGAAAACGAAATTAGCAAATCCTGCTTCATTTTATCAGAAACTGTCTATTTGTTATAGATTTGACCAGAGAAACTAACAAAACGGTGATTTATAATACAATTCTCTTAATTGGTTTCTTTTGGTATTAGAGATAGACTTCCAAAAAATAAATTATACATTAGAGTGTTGGAATTTCTAAGTAAGTATTAACCAAATAATCCAAAATGATATGTTTTAACCAACCTTTCACTGCAGTAGACTCTCATATTGGATGCTTTCATTTTATTATTTCATCAAGATGTTCCAAAACGCAAAGTTTCACTCTCTTATTTTGATATTGGACTCCTTCCAGCCCAAATACAGTAGAGAATCTTAATTTAACTCGATTCAAGCACGATAGATGAATTCAAATTTGTTCAAAGAGAGCCTATTTTAGAAAAATTAATCTGACTCAAGCACCTTAGGCGCCGCGCGGGAGAATTCCAAACATTGTTCTTGCAGTCCAAAATATTCGAAAGCCTCATCTCTCAGCTATTTCCACCCTGAAACGAGAAATCAGAGTTGGCAAGGGCCTGAATTACGAAGCTTATTGTTTACTGACTACATGGCTCGGGTGATTCATATCAAAATCTTCTTACTTATTTGCAACGCACTGATTTAAACCTATTTTAATCGCGATTTGACGAAAAAAAGCAAAGCGCATTATGGGAAAGAACAAAAAAAAGTCAGCTGAAAAGTCTGCTGAACTAGCAGTTGTTGCAAAAAATGACACTGCTGCAAATGAGAATCCTGAAAAGCCCAACTACTATCCTTGTAAGGAAGAAAGCAGCAACATCTTCAGCAAGATACTATTCGCCTGGACAGATGGTCTTGTGACCAGAGGTAATCATCATTACCTCCAGCCGAACGACCTCTTCGATATCAAGGAGACTCAAAAGTTTGAGCATGTGCTCAAGGAATTCAATCATTATTTCACCAAATATCATGATCCAAAAAAAGGACCAAGGACTGGAAAAGCCATTCTTGCTACAACAAAGAAGTGGCTGATCATAAACTTGGTGTTCACCGTCGCTGGTAACTTACTCCAATTCTCTGGTCCTCTCTGTCTCTCAAGAATTCTTAAGAATTTGTCGGATGAGACCACTGATGCTAAAGATGCTTACATTTTCGCGTCAGTATTGCTTGGTTGCTATTTGCTCAGAAGTATTCTCGTACAGCACGGTCTTCACGCAACCTATTACAACGCTTTTGCGACCGTAGCATCAATGCAAGGATCAATCTTCCAAAAAGTCCTCAGGATGAAAAATTCCGCCAAGAAATACTATGACGCAGGAAAGGTACTGACGATGACTACTGTGGATTCATTCGCTTTATTCATGTTTGCTCAGTTTGGAAATTACATGTTCAGCTCTCCTATTATGGTTGTCGTTGCTGTCGTCCTTATCTGCTTAGAAGTTGGATGGCTTGGTCTTGTTGGACCAGCAATTCTTTTGATCAGTATGATCCTTCAAAATATTGTCCAGAAGGCAACTGAAAGAACCAGAAAGCAATTGCTCTTCTACAATGACAAGCGTTCCAAGGCTCTTAGTGAGTATATTACTGGAATTAGAGTTATCAAGTTCTACGGGTGGGAGAGGATGGTTCAGAAAAAAGTCCAGGAAATTCGTAAACACGAGGCTGGGTTTATTTTCAAGACTGCCATCTTGAGAGCAATCACTGAACTTCTTACCAGCGTTGTCCCAATCGTTATCTCTATTGTGATTTTCAGTCTCTATTCCGTCGTTCTGAATGAGGAATTGACTCCAGCGAAAGCTTATTCAGTGCTCGCGCTTTTCAATCTGATCCAAGTTCCTCTCAGACTCTTAACGATCGTTTTGGTAGCGTTGGCGAACGCGAACGTCTCTTTGAAGAGAATTGGGCACTTTTTGACCGCTGAAGAATACGATAACTATGTCGTCAGAGATGATCCTAACATGGCTACTGGTGATATCCAAATCGAAGACGGTGTTTTCGCATGGGATACTGAGAGTGCTCGTCTCCATTACAAAAAGATGGAAACATTCAACAGAATAAAGAAAAGAGGAGGCCCTCCTGCCATAGGAGCAGGTTCCAAGCCAGGAGCAAGCCCTACCAAGGGAGAGAACCCTGCAAGTCCCAAAATAAATGCTGATGGACCAGATAGTAACCCTGGAAGCCCTAAGAGCGATGGTCCTGGAAGCCCAAAATCGGGCTCTCCTATCCAGAAAAAGGGTAAAGGCAAAAAACCCGAACCGGTTCCAGACAAACCCTTGAGGCAAGAGGATCTCATTGTCCTGAAAAATATCAATTTCAAAGCCAAAAAAGGACAATTGGTCGGAATCATCGGGCAAGTCGGCGCAGGCAAGTCTTCATTACTCAACGCACTCTTAGGAGAGCTTGACAAGATTGGTGGTAATGTCAAAGCGAAAGGCTCCGTAGCCTTCATTTCACAGCAGGCTGTCCTCAGAAATGCGACCGTGAGAGACAATATCACCTTTACCTTCCCATTCGATGAAGAAAAATATGCGAATATCATTGAAAAATGCGAGTTGGTGGAAGATATCAAAATTCTTCCGGGTGCCGACATGACTGAGATCGGTGAGAGAGGAATCAACTTGTCAGGAGGACAAAAGCAAAGAATTTCAATTGCTAGAGCTGTCTATGCCAATGCCGATATCTACGTCATTGACGACTGTCTATCCGCTTTAGATATGCACGTTGGAGGTCGTATTTTCAAAAATATTCTTCAAGGCATGCTCAAGGACAAGACTGTTATCTTCGTAACTCATGCGATGCACTACGTTGAACACGCTGATTATCTCTACGTCATGAAGGAAGGACAGATTATCGAAGAAGGTTCCCCCATGGAATTGAGAGCCAAGCCAGACTCAGAATACAACCATTTGAACGTGAGAATTAAGAAAGACACAACGATGGGCAATCAAGAAACCATCGAGAGCAAAGAAGGCAAAGAAGCTGCGAAAAAGGAACCGACACTAATCATAGAAGATATTTTGGAAAACCATACCACTTTCACTCTTGATGAGATCAACCACAGCATAGCCTTGGAGAGAATAGAAGCGGTGAAAGGCGATTTGGTGAAAATAGATGGAGATCCTGAAGGAGAGCAAGAAATCAACACCAAAAAGCCAGAAGAGAACTCTCCAGATGTCGATATTGGAAAGATTCTCGAAGACAATAAGAAAGAGGAGGAGAAAAAAGAGGAAAAACCTGCAGCAAGAAAAGAAACGAGCGCGGCTCGAGCTCTCTTAACGAACAAAGGAACACTCATTAAGACTGAGACAGCAGCACAAGGAGCTGTGAGCTGGCATGCTTGGAAAGCGTACATGGCGTCTGGAGGTTATTGTCTGACATTCATGGTCTTTGTGACTTTTGGGTTGTTCCAAGGAACGAAGATTGTAAATGATTGGTGGCTTGGACAGTGGTCCGATGATGCTTATGGCTTGTCATCTGGAACATACATTTACATCTACGCATCAGTCGGTGTAGCTGCTGCTGTAGTTACTCTACTTAAAGGCGTTTTCTATGGGTTCTTTACTCGTAATTCTGCTCAGAATATCCAAGCTAGTGTGCTTTGGGCTGTCCTGAGAAGCCCAACAAGTTGGTTCGACGTAACTCCGATGGGTCGTATCATCAACAGAACCAACAAGGATCAAGATGATATTGATCAAACGCTCCCTTGGACTCTCCAATTCTCATTCCAAAATATCCTGATGCTCATTTCAACCCTCGTTATGATCGGTATTATCCTTCCTCTCTTCTACGCGCTTGCTGCAGTATTCTTGGTTGCGTACCTTTGGTGGCTCAAAAAATACATCAGAGCTTCTAGAGAAATGAAAAGAATTGAAAACATCTCCCGTTCTCCTATCCTCCAACTCTTAAGCGAGGCTTGCAATGGCTCAGCCGTGATCCGCTCTTTCGACGCTTCTGCTTTCTATCTCAAGAATTTCGCCACCAAGTTCAACAATTATCTTGTTGCCGCTTACAACGGTCAATATGCTCAAAGGTGGATTGGTATGAGAACTGAAATTTTCGGTGACGCTGTGATTGCAGGCACTGCTTACTTCGGAGCTCTTTCTAAAGACTTGAGTTCAATAGCTGACCCAGCTCTTGTCGGACTCGCGATCTCATACGCTTTGCAAATTATTGGATTGCTCACATTCACCGTCAGGATGATCGGAGATTGCGAAATGCAAATGAGTTCCTTTGAGAGACTGCTTGAATACAAAGAGAAGAAGGACCTCGAAGCTGATTTTGAATCTCCAAAAGCTCCTGCTAAATGGCCATTCGCAGGTCAATACGAAATCAAAGACATCAGTTACCAATACCGACCACAACTGCCACATGTTATCCATAAGATCTCCTTCAGTATCAATTCCCATGAGAAAATTGGTGTTGTCGGCAGAACAGGATCAGGAAAATCAACATTGACTCTGGGATTGCTTAGAATTCTGGAGCTCGCTGAAAACGAAGGAACACATGAGAAGGGAGCGATTGTGTTAGATAATCAAGATATTTCACAGATTGGTCTCCATGAGCTCAGAAAGAAAATCACAATCATTCCACAAGATCCGACTCTTTTCACGGGAACGATCAGATCCAATATTGATCCATTCGAGGAGTTCTCTGATGAAAAGATCATTGATGCTCTGAAGAAGGTTCAGATTTGGAACGCCTTGAAAGAGACGGATAAACAGGGCGCACATCATCTTGAAGTGAAGAAAAAAGAAAAGAAGCCCAAGAAAAATAAGAAGGATAAGAAGAAGAACGATAAACTGACCACTGAAAACGATGGACTCATTGACATTGTCAGTGGTGAATTAGAAGGAGCTAAGAAATTGAATATGATGGTTGATGATGGTGGAGCCAACTTCAGTTTAGGACAGAGACAATTACTCTGCATGGCAAGAGCACTGATTAGAGATTCCAAAGTTCTCCTGATGGACGAAGCCACTGCAAGCATTGATGAGAAGACTGATCGTTTGCTCCAAAAAATGATCAAGACAGAATTCAAGACCACTACTGTGATCACGATTGCACATCGATTGAACACTATCATTCAATATGACAAGATATTAGTATTAGATAATGGAAAGATTGTTCAGTTTGATACTCCACTCAATCTTCTAAATCAAGAGGGTATCTTCTCAACCCTTATCAGATCTCATGGCAAAGATTTCGAAGCGAAAATGATCGAATTGGCAATGGATAGAGAGAAAGACCTCGATTAATCAAGAACACCGAGAGATTTACAGCTGAGTTTTTTGTTATAGCTTAATCATTGGAACTCCAAATTTCCTAAATCTCATTAATATCGCTGGTTAAGTCAATATAATAGAATATTATTTAGTGATCGCTAGATGTTGCGTATTTCATTATAAAACAACACACACATAGATTTAATTTCGATCAACATAATTATCCAAATAAAACAATGCCAATTTGTTTTTCAGCGAATGTACTACCATAGACCGAGAACTGAAAGAGATTTTTTAATGAAGTAGTTCTTGTATACACATCAAACGATACACCATCGCAAATATTCCAGTCTGAACCAAAAGAAAGCTTATTTAGTCTGATTACTCAACGAGTGTTTCAATGTTTTTTTGTTTTTTTTAAGGATATCATTTGACTTGAAAGTGTGGCAACAAACGAAAAGAGAAAAAAAATTTTGCGACTGGTGAGGATCGAACTCACGACCTTGAGATTATGAGACTCACGCGCTGCCAACTGCGCTACAATCGCAACTGAAAACTTTGCTGGCAACTAAGCTTTTGAACAATGAATTCTGACTGTTTTGACAGGCTATCAGTCTATTAAAACAAGATAGAGGCTTCAGCGAGATGGTTTTGGAAACAAAGAACCTCGTGATTTTTGTTGAATTTAATATGCATTTTATTTCCTATGGCTGATAGAGGCACTTTTTGTTGGAACTTGCGACATCTTGACGCAAAGAAAAGTTGTACTTATCAAATTAGAACATGATTTGTTTTATTAGTAGAGCAATCTGGTTTCATGTATTGAAATTTTGGGGTAATTCAGTCATAACATAGTTTAGTAACTTAACATTCATTTGAATTGCCTGGACAAACCAAACTAAATCGACTTCCATGGAATTATTATATCATCGTCGACAAGAACAATTTCCAATATTGATTAAGAATAATTCTGCTATCTATTATGCAGATCCTATCTGCAACGGGAACGCTTTTGAATATTGGTGAAACTATTTACGTTTGTCAGCATCAAATGCAGTTAACAACATTGTTCATTTCAGGTATGTATATATGAATGTTTTTGATTGGGTAGAATGTCTGAATTGACGAATACTCCGAATATTTATGATGATTCCACCATCTCGCCCATCTCCATTATCCTATTTTCCCTGTGAACTTATTTCATGTGAAGATGTCAAAAACGAATGATTATGAAATTTCAAATATTCGATTGCGTGTTTTTCAATATCAGTGTATTAAATCGAAATCCTATTATATGTCAAACTTTTGATCAATTCTAGCGAGAGGAAACAAAATATATCGATGTTTACACGATATATTCGACTACGAAAAGCCACCATGGAAATGAAAGTTGAACTGAAATAAGTTTTCTTTTTGTACTTTTGTATTAGCTTGCTTCTCACTTTCAGAATCAGCTTTGTGAAATTCAAAAATTTGCCTCCAATTATTTAATTATATATTTGTTAGTGCATTTTTCTGCTAACATTTCAGAAACTAATCTTCATACCAGCAAAGCACGAAGAAGCCATTGAACCTATGAGTTTATTCTGTAAATATCATTCAAATTTTCCATTCTTACCAGCTCTCAATAGCTAACAGCAACAATCCGTCTTTCTTAAACAGTAATTCCAAATCATCACTTATGCAATTTGTGACTAACCGTATTTCGTAACTTCTAAAGACGGAGGAAATCTCTTTGATCAACAGAACACCGGAATGAACAGTAAATCTATTGCTATCTTCACAATTTACCAATTTACCCTCCTTTTCTAATGTTAATTAGATCAGATGAACCAATACAATAGCAATACTGGTAGATTTACTCATTCAGTGACTTTCAATCTTACCCACAACTTAGGCGGGGGTAATATTTTCCTAGGGAACCAGAGCGGTCAAGGAGCGAATAACGCAAACTTATTCAATCAAAACCAAGCTAATCAGGGCAGCTGGCTCACTAACAATTCCAGCCTCGGGATGAATAATCAGAACAATCTGTTTAGTCAACAGAACAACTCGAATTCACTATTTCAAAGCACAGGCAATTCGGGTTTGAATATGGGAACTCAAAACAACACCCAAATGAACATGAATCTATTTGGAACCTCGGGTGGTAGTTCTGGTATTAATACTCGTGGGTCGATGAACCGAAAACACGGCACAACGGTCAGGAAATTTGAAATAAGCAACCACTTGAAAGAAAAAGGATGGACCGTCCACGTTATCAACTATATGACTGAGTACAGCAATAAATCTCTAGACGAGCTACGGGCTGAAGATTATCAAAACATGAAAACAGGCAGTCTTCCTGATAACTGGAAAGTCGCTGTGGGTCAGAAGATACAAGAAATGCGAGCAAGCGGCATCCCGATGAACATTCCAGCGGGTATTGCCCAAATGGTAGGAGGAGGGACAAACATGAATACAAATACTGGGGGCCAAAATATGTTTTTGGGTGGTGGGAATAATATGGGTGGAAACAATATGGGAGGAAATAACCTCTTCAACACAAGCAGCAACAATGCTTTTCTGGGTGGCAATATGAATAACACCAACGCAGGAGGGAATATGTTTTTGAATTCAGGTAAGAGACAGAGCGTATTGTGAAAAATTTTAATTTTCTTGCTTAGGAGGAAATAATATGCAGGGAGGAAATTCGCTATTTAATGGCAACAATCAAAACTTGTTTGCGCAAGGAACGAATGCTGGAGGAAACCAGAACCTCTTTTCTACTGGCGGAAATAATATGGGAATGATGGGCGGTGGTGGTGGAGCGAATAATTTGTTCAATAGACAAAACTCTGGAGGGAATAATGTCTCGCTCTTTAGCAACAATCAACAAGTAATTCCTCCCTCTATATTAAACTTGATCCTAACACCATTCATCTCACCGATAAAAATTTTGGCGGCCTAAAATAAATCGAATTGATTTTACGAGTTTCATAATATTAAAATCAAAATTCATAAAATTTTTGAAATGATCCAGGAGGGAACAAGAGAAACTGAGTCTATCTTCATTTCCGGGGTGGACTCTACAATAACTGAAAAGGATATCAAAGGTATCTTACTCACCCTATATGCGAGACGCCTAAAACTTGTCCCTTTTTAGAATTCTTTAAAGGGACAGTTCACGCTGACCCGATTGTCCGTTTTCACTATTTTTCAGTACTCTCGAAACCAAAGATCCTTGTAGAGGCTATTCTCACCAAGGAGGATTGTGTGGCCTCATTTGACAAGCTCAACAACATAAAATTGAAGAACTGTTTAATTAAGCTCATCCCTCAGAGTTCAATGAAAGCGCTCATCGTTACCAACATTCCAACTGTCATCAACGAGAAAGATCTGTTTGCGGTCTTAGCCAAACACTTCCCGAACTTAAAACGAATAATCCTATCGGATGATCCTGATAACTGCGGCCGCACAATGAA
>ENA-UOTZ01002001-UOTZ01002001.1-compost-metagenome-genome-assembly--contig:-NODE-2001-length-11821-cov-18.936563_pt1 | contig 11821 bp, 10 predicted proteins | sample MGYA00238144_ERZ746983 | MGnify/ENA primary metagenome ERZ746983 (study PRJEB28759, sample SAMN06268863) | compost metagenome | isolation source: single cell | place: USA: California, Emeryville, Joint...
ATTGTCTGCATCTACCGAAAATGCACGAAAAAAAAGAAAAAGGCAAATCAAGTGGAGCCAGTCACTCGTTTCACAACACAAGGAGGGCCAGCAGAACCAATTATACCACAAGGTGGGCAATCTCTACCGGGATTCACCATCGGAGGGCTAGGATCACCAAATGTCTCCCAAGGAGGAGAGAATATTCCCTTGCGCTTTAAACCAGAGCCAGGATACATGTTGTAGCTGAGTGCTTATTTTTTTTTTTGGTAATGAATTCTATTCAGTTCATCAGCTCAAAACTTTGATTATATTCAGAATGTAATAAAGTATTTCATCATCAAATTGACCTTTTGCAAAAAGTATTTCTAACTTTAGAATCCAAAATTACTGTTATACAAAAATCATATGCGTCAACTTATGAATCCTTCAGATCCTTCTGATGATATTTAGACTGAGAGATTTGACAAAGTAACGAATCTGCTGTCTATTTCATTTTCCTAAAATTTGACCAAATTGCCCTTGGTATAGATTATTATCTTTATCATTGCCAAAGCGAAATAAGGCTGATTCAAGTCAGCTGAAATGAATAGATTCATAATTTTCATTCTCAACATTGGCTCTATCGCTATTTTACTTTTCAAATGAAATTTTTTTGAGGAATCGCTGTTTTTTATCTGGTGCTCACTTTACTTTAAAACGAATTAAATCCTCTCATATATGAACGGATTCTGATGAGACAGTTTCCGAAATTGTTACTCTAGGAAACGTAGATCCAGTAATTGGTTCATCAATAAAGAATGCTATTTAGTAGCACCTGACAACTCAATTTTGCTTAAAACAAATTGATAGTTATGAACGCACCTTTGTATATAAATGCGAACGCAGACACTCAAGTGGTAATTCAACGCACGAGTGCTTTAATTGTTGAGTTTGAAATGCTTTTATCGATGTGGCTAGTCACCATCTTCTAAACTTAAATATATTGCTCTATTGTAACTCAATTTAATTTGGTATTTAATTGTCTTTTAATATTTTTCGAATGCAGCGTGAAAAGTACAAAATACTGTGAAATCAAATGCATTCAAAATGTCCACATATCTCTTCAGTGGTGAACATGTAAATATTATTGGACTTAAGTTCCATACCTTATTTAGCAAGGACTGGATTTCACTTTCGTGTAGGTTACGACAACGTGTCCGGCAGCTTTGCCTGCGCTCCCGCCAAGAGTAGCAAACGCAACAGGACTGATATCGAAGTGAGCACCATATCCTCCTACTGCTGCACATTGATCGATAACAGTGATTGAGATTGATTTTCCATTAGCAGCGTTCTGCAATCTGTAGCAACCTCCACAGTTCGGAGAGTTCCATGTGGCGAAGGATGCGGCACCAACATTCGGGAACCATCTGCTAATAGTTGATTGCTTGAATTTGGTGATGAGGCCATTTGCTCCATCAGAGCATGCGACAGTCTTCAATGGAGTGTTGGCAGCGTAGTTGTGATAGGTGACGTAGCCTTTTTGAGCAGAAACACTAACTGCGAGCAAACCAACAAGGAGCGCCAATGCAACGAGAGTTTTCATGAGCTAATTTGGTAATAATTTGATCTTCTGGTAACTTAATTAATTATAAGAGGAGCAATATGAATAATATTTATATTAAAAAACTGTGCGCATGAGCCAATTTTGATTCTTGAATTGGCGAAACGTACATTCTGAAAAAACCCCTTATCTCTATATTGTAGCGTGTTAACCGCTTAGTATGAGCGGATATCTGGTGCAGCTGCTAATTTCGAGTGTTCAGTTCTTTGATTCGAGTGATTTTCTTCTCAGAGTTTGAACTTGATCATGAAATAGTCAATGATTTCTCATTTTTCACACGAACCTGTCCCTACCTACGAGTTAGTGTCTTATTTTTTGTCTTTCTACATGTTGAAACTACCAGACAGCTGCAACTCTCACCTTTCTACACTTGTTTCTACATTTGGGAGATGAGATAAGCTAATTATCCAAAACTTATATAAGTCCAATTTATCGAATGTCCTTGTGAGCACTTGAAAAGGGACCTCAATCAAATTTGGTTAAACAAGAGAATGGATGCATATTAGATCAATTAAATACTTTTTCTTTCTACTGAGCAGAGCTTAAGAATTAATTTTTTCAGTCTTTTACGAGGTATAGCAATAAAATCCAGAAGACTATTCTAAAATGGACATGAAAGTTCAGATCTATTTTCCTGACAAAATTGTCTGATCTTTCCAGACTCAGAGCGAACTGCTTGTCTCCAATGCATGAATTTGCAATTTTTTCAAATTCTTTACTTAAAGGAGTTTCAATAAAGTATTGTATATACAGCACGGAATACGAGTATGCAATGAAACACGTTTGTTGCTGTATAAAACATAGCATAGTCTATCATAGGAAGCGCGTCTAGCATGGGTTGGAGCTAACTTTAGTGTAGGTAACGACAACGTGTCCGGCAGCTTGGCCTGCGCTTCCACCTAGAGTAGCAAACGCAACAGGGCTAATATCGAAATGAGCATCGTATCCTCCTGCTGCAGCACACTTATCAACCACAGTGATTGAGACTGATTTCCCATTAGCAGCGTTCTGCAATTTGTAGCAACCTCCACAGTTTGGAGAGTTCCAGCCAGCGAAGGAAGCAGCTCCAACATTCGGGTACCATTTGGCAAGTGTGGATTGTTTGAACCTGGTGATAAGTCCATTTGCTCCATCAGAGCATGCGAGAGAAGTCAATGGAGTGGTAGAGGCGTAGTTGTGGTAAGTGACGTAGCCTTTCTGAGCAGAAACACTAACTGCGAACAAGCCAATAGCGAGCGCTAATACAACAAGCTTTGACATGGATTAGAAGAGTGTAAATTTTCAATTTTTATTTCTTAATCAGGCTCATGTAAATGTTCTTTAAGAAATTGCTATTCCAATCAAACAGAAGGCGAGGGTTTAACATTAAGAGTCAAGAGAATAGCTTTATCAATTATATCTATAGAGAAGAGAGATCTCAGCGCGAATTCTGTCCACAAAGTAGTTCAGATGCCAAATAATGATGTATCATTGAGTGATTTGAAATTATTTTCGTGAATTAGTGATGAATCGGCTTTTAACGAATTTTGTTTCGCAGATCTGACTTCTTAGTCATGCAGAGTGCTCAAATCGTTTTCATTATGGAATCTTCTCCAGCTCTATCAACTATACTATGACGACTTACTCATAATATATCTACAAGATGCTCGATTCTCGAGTCCTATGATAAAATGTCCTCCTTTCTAAGTCAAGAAAGAGCATTAGTGGTTAATTCTCTCGGCTTCCAGGAAGAGAAAATTTTTTGGCCAATGAAAAATTTTGAAACTTCTCAATCCCAAAAGATAACTCTTGTCTTTATCATATTTCATTATCTAATGATATTCTTAGCATAATTCGACTTCAACTAAGAAACAAAAGCAGTTCACCTGGAAGCATTTTCGATTCACAAAAAAGTAGATAGGATATTCCCTTCAAAATAATTCTTTTGAGCGATTATACGACAACCATGATATTGTCACAGAGGAGCTACACAATTTATCAATATCCTTTAGATTGTCAGTTCTAATTTACCATGACTTTGAATTCTCATTAGTAAATCAGAACGAGTTCTGTTGAGTAGCAACAAAAAATTGACAAAGTCTCTACCAAATCAGTTGACAATTCGCATTCGACCTTCTCAGCTCCCTTACAATTTAGCTTGCCTTATATTGCTGTTTTAACTTCTTTTCGTATCATATTTTCAGAGTTTCTAATACACTCTATCCAAATCGAATTAGTGTTCTATCCTGAGAATATGAAACGCAATAAGAAAATTTTTAAATTTTTGAATACACTATGAGATTTAAGATAAAGGTCAACGAGCAACACAAGCACCAAGAGCTCATCTCCGCCATCTCTTGGACTCTCTCCAACGAAGTCTATACGTAACTTTGTCCAAATAAATATTGCTTGACCAATCTACAGCGTCGGAGACGATAATGTGATCATGAAGTGGGACATGAAAACAAACCAGGTACCAGTTCAATCCAATATTGAGCAGCAGTTCAATTTCCTCTTGATTCCAGGTCTCGAAATTCATGGATTTAGAAAACTACGCCACCGATATGGACTGGCAGCCAGGTGCGAAAGGAACAAACGATCTGTTGGCGGTAGGATTTGTTGACGGGAGCTTCAAGCTGATAACTAAGCTCGCGAAAACTGAGAAGACCGTCACTGACGCTCATAAAGGCGCAGTAACACTCCTTTATATTCTAAACGGTCCTAATTGAAAATTTCGAATATTATTACAGATCACTTCAGTGAAATGGAGCAGCGATGGTGGTTCCCTCGCAACTGCGGGAGAAGACGGCCAATTAAAAATCTGGTCAAAGGCTGGCATCATCCGAAACAATCTCATTCAATCAGATAAGACAATTTACTGTGTTATCTGGAGCCCTGAGAATGACAACGTGTTGTATTGCTGTGACAAGAACCTCTGTATCAAGCCGCTCCTTGTAACGATTCTGCCTCCAATGCCGTTATTCTGAATTGATTTTCGGTGATTAGGCCAGCAGCAAGCACATTTTATGGAAGGCTCACGATGGAATCGTGTTGAAGGCCGACTGGAACGCCTCAAATAATCTCATTGTGTCTTGCGGAGAAGATTGTAAATACAAAATCTGGGATTCTTACGGCAGACAGCTATTTTCGTCTCACCAATATGATTATATCATCACTTCAATCGCCTGGTCTCCTAACGGTGAGAGGATATTCCCTTCTTGTTGAGTCTGATTCATGATATAGGTGAATATTTTGCTGTGGGTGCCTTCGAAATGTTAAGATTGTGCGATAAGACCGGTTGGACTTATTCATTCGATAAGATCCCAACTGGGTCCTTGATGAAGATCACTTGGTCCCCTGATGGAACCATCTGCGCTGGAGCTGGAGTAAAGCAGTGTGATTTGAATTTTTTTTCTCAAGTGTCTGGCTAGGGAAACGGTTCAGTCGTTCATGGGTACATTGTTGATCGTGCACTCTCATGGAGCAATTGGGAAGTTTTGCTGACTGAAGATAACAAGATCCAAGTTACCGATCTTATTAATCAGCTCAGCGAACCGCTTGACTATAGAGAAAGGTATCGAAGAATTTGTTTGATGAGTTGGTTCTTATTTGGGTCTTAGAGTCATCAATATGTCGATGTGTTACAATCACCTCATCGTGACGACCACGACTCAGTGCTACGTTTACAACGTTCAAAACTGGGGAACTCCACAGATCTTCGAGATCAAAGATTCCGTTAGTCTCATTGTTCAGAGCCCAAAGTACTTCTGTTTGGTTGACGCCGCAAACGGAATTTACGTACAATCCTTTCAAATTGTTACATGATAAGTTATAATTTCAAAATTCCAGATTTACACCTATGAAGGAAAAGCTATCTCTTCAGTCAAAGCCGCGAACATCAAGTGTAAACAATTTAATATTACTGCTGAGGCTTATTTCATTTTTGAATGGAATAGTGGACTTCTTGAACAGAAAGAAACTGACGATTTCTCAAGATATTCTCGCTTTGATTGACCCAAGCAATAATAAAGTACTCATCATTTTTTTGATATCAATTGACTGAACCGAATCCAATAATAATAGTTGATTCGATTCTATGAAGTTCAAACCGGAAAACCGACGGCCTTTACTCTTGAACATTCTCTGGATATTGTGGAAATCAATCTGAATAAGAGTGATATCGCTTCTGAGAGAAAAATCGCTTTTATCGACTCCAACAGAGACCTCTTCTTGAGCCCTACTTTCAAGAGAGATATTGTAATAAACCTATCTACGCAATTACAAAACGTTTATCTCTTTTTTTCTCATCCAGATCAAACTTGCAGCAATGACTGATACTTTCTTGTGGAACGACCGCAATGATATCTTGGCTGCAGTCGCTGATAGCAGACTGCTCGCTTGGTACTACCCTAACGCCATCTATGTCGATAAGGACTTGATGGAGCTTGCTAAGGTCACAAAGGTATATACCCTCAGCCTTGAAAATTAGAATCTAAAACAATACTTACTTTCATAGGAACTTCCAGACATCGGCCAAATGTGTCAAATGGTCACTTTCTCCGGCTCTCAAATCACTATCAGACGAAAAGATGGTGCTTTGATAAATGTCGCTACCTCTCCTTATCCTAGTAGGAAAAAGCATTATGATAATTCTCTGAGGAATATTGAATAAATAGGCATTTTGTTTGATTTCGCTGAGAAGAACCGTTGGGAAAAAGCAATCGGACTCTGCCGTTTCGTTAAGGAACAGACTCTTTGGGCATGTCTCGCGGCTATCTCGCTCAACACCAGAGAATTAAACACCGCTGAGATCGCTCTGGCAGCCATTGAGTCCATTGATAAAGTGCAATTCATCAATAAGGTCAGGGAGCTTCCTAGCGAACCTTCTAGAAATGCTGCACTTGCACTCTATTTCCATAAGCCAGGTGAGATATCAGCATAAGTTTCTCTGTAATTAAGAATCAATTAACTATAGCTGAGGCAGAGCAGATTCTATTACAAGCCAAGCTCTACTACAGAGCAATTAAGCTCAATATAAAGTTATTCAAGTGGGAAAGAGCGCTTGATATTGCCACTCAATACAAGACCCATTTGGACACCGTTCTGGCGTATAGAAAGAAATATCTTGAAAAGCTTGGAAAAGAAGAAACCAACAAAAAGTTTGCAAAAGCACTCGCAGAGGTAATTCCCGACTGAAAGAAACAGTTTTTTAGATTATTAATACAACGAAAATAGCACGGTGATCTTGACATTGAAAAAATCAAGGGAAAAATTAAAGCTGAAAAAGAAAAGGAAGGAAAGAAATAACTGAACTGAAATTAACAAAACTATAAAGCTTTTTATTGACGGATTGTTCTTCCAAAAATTTGCAATGTTAGATAAACTTATTATTTTTTGGAGGGATAGCTTTCATGTTTCTGGTTTATTGAGCTGATTTCGTTTCTACATAGATAAAGGCTGAAAAATTTAATTGCCACAGATCTACACGACTCACCAAATAGCTTCTGATGATAATATCACCTAACTCCAGTGGCGGTAGCCAGTAATTTAGACATATATGAGCTGTGAGCTCGTATGATCCTATTGGTTGCGGGCAGGCTTTCCTCCAACAAAACCAAATAAATGTTCAAAACTGTTTTTTCTTATCCAACAACGAAATTCTTTACATCGTTATCACAGTAAACGAAAAATAAATATGAAAATTAGACATATACACTCTATTATTTAAACATATGGGTATTATTGAAGTTTAATCCTAAGTTTACAGAGCTATTCACCTTTTCAAAGCCTATCGAATCTAGATTCTCATGTCCCATGATATCGCTCTTGTTCAATCCATCAGATTTTTTTGTCTTTCTCCTGACCTTGTCCATGTATTGGTCCATATCGAAATTCTGTAGGAACTGCTTCGTCTTCTCGCTGAGAATTCGTGAGCGTCGCTCTGAAATTTCCTCGGTTTTTGTACAAGCGTCAATTCGAGGGTTTATTCTATCTGTGCCTCCTTGAGATACCATACTCTGACGAAGATTACCACTCGAGTATCTGTGGTCTGCTTCCATTAATTTCAGTCCGTTGAAAGAAGAACTTTTTTGTTGCGAATGCGAATAATATTGATCAGCTTGGACTCCAGTTCTATTCCCAGCTGGCTTTTGATCATCCCTCGAGCTCGGCTTGCTATGAAGATGTTGTAAGTTAACTCTTTGTGAATCTTGAAGGATTCTATCAGATTGGCTAGATTGGCTTGGCTGCGTGTCAAACTTCTCAGAAGAGCTTTGTCCATCGATTGGCGAGATATTTTCTTTGAGATTTTGAGAATACGTCGAGAACTGGAAAGTCTTCTGCGATTTCACCGCTTTAGACTGATTCTGAGGCTTTTGGGACCAAGCCTCTTCTGGCAAAGGTCTTGAATGATGATCCTCGATTCGGAGGTTCGTGGCTGGGAGGTATTCAGCGAAATTGTCTTGATCATCATACTGTTTATTCCGTTTTGTATAGGACGTACTGTAGAATACAAGCCTCTTAAAAGCGTCGTTGAGACAAGATTTTTGCTGTCTTCTGAGATTGAGAGAGATGAGAGACACCGCACTTCGATATCTCGCATGCAGATGCTGAGTGTGCGCATAGATATCTCCTCCAGCAGGTTTCGGTTTAGACTTGGGCAGGCAAGCAGCTTTCCAAGTCATAAATGCAGAGGAAAGGGACTTCTGACCAAGTTCCATGTTTTGGGTCAAGCACAGTAACAAAGAAGCCGATAAGCATTTAGTTTTAGCTTTCTTTTCCAGCGATGTTTTCTCGTATTTCTAAGGAAAGGAATCTATCAGCACTGTTGATTTATTTCAAAATATTACCATTCTCAGTTTCGACTGCTCTTCGGTTTTCTCAAGAAGTGCCTTGGTTAATGATTGAGTTTTTTTATCATAGGCGGAGATTTCTTGATGATATTGCTTCATGTTGCTCTCGAGAGTAAGCATCTGCTTTTCCACATTCTGGAATTCCATAGTCGTTTGAGCCAAGATTTGCGTGTTCTTCATCGCGACTACTTGTCTCTGCCAATGATGGAACAATCCTCTTGTCGAGTTCATCTCAAAGGCTCTAAACATTTGTTAGTAAGTTAATATCTACTAATATTTTTTTACTTTTGTGAGCGGGATAGTTGAGAGAGGTTAGTTGAAAGCCTTCTGTTGAATAGCAGCAGCATAGTCACAAACAACTCTTTCATTTCAGTTGAGATAAAAGGTTTCACAACCACGTTTGATTCTATTTCAAAGAAGATGATCTGAGATTGCGACTCTCCGAGCTTTCCTGTCGTGTCGATAGCGCTCCAAGCTGTGTACTGCAAGTTCAAACTGTCTGAACTGAAAAGCGGTTTCTAAACATTCGAACGATTAGGACAAAAAATTAAAAAATTTAAAGCAATTACCCCTTCCTTTGAAACACTAAACCCTTGTTCGACTATAGAATCGACAATTCTCAGTGCTTTTTTATTGGGTTTCACGAAAGCTATCCCTCCAGAGGTCTTATTCGTCAATAAGATCGCGTTTTCGGTTGCAGGATTAAGGATGCCAACGGTTATCGGGCACCCTCGAGGAAGGTTCTTCGCCACAATATCGCTGAATCTCGTCAATAAAGCCTTGTAAGAGCTCTTATTCTCCTGAACTTCGAGTTGTAACTCATGAGCGAATCCCATTACAGAAGGCTTGTTGTCCAAAGCGCGTTTCAACTCCTTTAAGCCAGTCTTCATTCTCTTCAGGTAGAGCTCTTTGAGTTTATTCACCGCGCAGGAACACAACGGCAGTCGCAATGAGCTTAAATCAGATCTCGTGTTCGTTCTGGACGACGCTGATGAAGAGATTGTGTTGAAATGTGTTTGGAGTGCTCGCTTTCTCATTTTCTCTAAAACAGCTTTCATAACTAAGGCCTTGGTTTGATAATTCCTCTCAGACCTCGCACTTTCTTGGCATACATCTCGCCATTGTCTTAGAGACTGTCTCATTCTCTTTTCCTTGAGGTTTTGCCTGAGTTTCGCGGCAAACAGCAGCTTTAAATACATAGCATTGTCATCAAATTCGGACTTCTTTGTCAACATTCGGCTTTCTTGCTCTTGGAACAATATGTTCACATACTGATTAATGCGTAAGCTGTCAAAGCCGCTATGATATCTTTGATTGAAGATTTGCTCGAGTATTTTAACGCCTCCGATAATGTTTTTGCGGCTTTTTACTGTGAGTTTCATTCTGATCGCCTGCATCCTCCAATTATGTAAGAACAGTCGCTGTAAGCGATCTTCCTCAACGCGGCTGAGGTTCATAAGCTTGCTGAAAGCTTCCTTGGTCTTTTTGGAAACAACTCTCGTTGGGTCTTGGACCAATTGAGCGAGCTTAGGTGTAATGGAGTCGTTCAAGGCCTTTACCTTCAGGAGGTCTTTCTTCGTGAATAGAGTGTCGTTTTCTTTATTAAATATCTGGATGATGGCTAATGGCTGTTCGTTCTCGTCATAAAGCGGATAACAGAGGAACGATTGAATTCTATTTGATTTTTTATGCTTTCTGTCTTCATCTTTGCTGTCCCCTGGGAGACCATCGATATTGCTGTTAAATAACTCATGCTTTTCTAAAGACGCAAGTAGCCCATTAGACAATTCTTCGCAGCCGTTGCTTTCCATAGAAGGCGAAGAGAGCGCCTCGTTGTCATTGCAGACTGTCCCATAATAAATAGAAAAATCTTTTGAATTTCCCATATCTAGACACAAAGAGCTGTTCTTCGTTTTCGGTCTCATAATGTCGGATTTTGAAATGCTGCTTCTGAAAGAAATTTCAGTCTCGTCATTTATAAGGTTCTTCTGCTCTTGTCTCAACGAGGGGAAGACAAAGAACTGGTTTTTCGCTAACGCAAGCCCGCTTACGCTTCTTCCTATCGCATGCGAGTATTCCCGAAAAGCGAGTGATCCAGGCTCAAGATAGTAATAAAACGTGTTCAATTGGCTGTTGAACAAGAGGATCCTAGCAACGCGTGAAGAAAGGGCCTGTGCGTAACTCGCTTCAGCGAAGCTGATAAAAGATTGTAGGTTTCTATGCTTTTGATAGACTTGGTACTCAGGTCTGCGTTTATAATTAACTAGAACTGATTGATAAGCTTTCGCTGTGGAGGATTTGATCTTGGATTTTTTTAGTTTTTTAGAAAGAGAGCAGATTGAGTCGTTGTATTTAGTTTGCTCATAGAAATACATCTGCATGTGCCGAGCAATTTCTCTGAGGAAGAACTCTTGAGAGTCAGAGGATGGTTCTGGGTTGCTACTGCCGAAAACGATGAAGCATAATGGTTTGCTGTTGATGTAGACTGGACAACATAATACTTCTTGAAGTGAGTTTCGTTTGACAAAGACTGGGGATCCCATCTCGAAGGCACCTCCGCTGCTGTTTTCTGGTCTAGAGAATCTAAATTGCGTGAAAAAGTTATCTTTTTCAACATCTTGAGGGGAAATTCCTTTGGGAAGGAGGTCTCTTGCCGCAGATATCCTCACGATTTCTTCTTTGGAAATCATATCAAAGAGTTTTCCAAGCAATCCTTCATTGCGAGCTACTAAAACCGCTGATTCACCATTCACGAAGCTGCTGTCGTTTGGTCCCGTGGTTGTGATTGTCTGGTTGTTGCTTCCGTTTCCTCCGTAAAGGAAATTGAATGTGAAAAACGACGAGGAATGAGGATGCGCGAAAAAGATAGCTCCGAACTCAGGGCAGCATTCTCTTGTATTTGAGACGGTTTCGTTGAAGATGGCGACGATATCTTCGAATGAGCCGGAATTTCGGAGTTTAAATTGGAATTTATTGATATTCTATGGGAAAGTAAAGTTATATATATCAGAGACTATGTAGCAAATATTACCTCAAAGAAGGCGACTTTTTGGGTGAGGTCTTCATTGAGACTCTGACATTCGACCAGTTGGTTCTGCAGTTTCTTAATAGGCGAGGCGATACTTTGGTTTCGACCTTGCTCGTTCATTCGCAGCAGCACGGCGGCTACAAACGAAGGGATAAAGTCCAATAATACATCCGGAATTGAATTTAAGGCGTATTTATGCATCAGCATAGCCGTTTCTGGAGACATGCTGACCTCGAGAGAGTTATGATGACCGTGATTATGATCCTTTCCAAGCGTTTCTAACCTAGCACCCTCTAGAACTTTATCACTGCGCTTCTCCAGCTCTACGAATGCGACAATGTCCCCATTAAAAGGTGCTTGGACTGGGAAAATGCAGCATTC
>ENA-UOTZ01002002-UOTZ01002002.1-compost-metagenome-genome-assembly--contig:-NODE-2002-length-11819-cov-15.111310_pt1 | contig 11819 bp, 12 predicted proteins | sample MGYA00238144_ERZ746983 | MGnify/ENA primary metagenome ERZ746983 (study PRJEB28759, sample SAMN06268863) | compost metagenome | isolation source: single cell | place: USA: California, Emeryville, Joint...
AAGGCTTCAATTCTTATCTTCTTAGTATGGTTTCATCGAAAGCTTAAATAAGTAATCAATCATCTTGAAAAAAGAGAGGGTTTCTACTCCTACAGTTCCGAAACAGTTTCAAAATCCTTGGATATTAGTATTGCTAGTCGTTCCTACAGGACCCACTAAGACATGTATTCAAAATTCTATTCCAAGCCATCCTTCTCCACCGTCTAATTCGTGACATACCTTCTCAAAACGTTCGAATAGATATTTAATAAAGGATGTATTATTCCTCTAGAGGGGGAACCGAATAAAATAATCTACCTTATTTTTCCTTATTTTTCGAGATTGAAAATAATTCTTATTTCGAAGGTGAATATCGCTTAATTTCAATATTGCGGTTCTGATTAATTTTAAAGAGATAACAATAGCGATTATCAGATAAATTTGCTTTATTAGACCGATTGTCGGATTTTTTCTACACTATTCAAACAGACTTTATCTCCAACACGATAAAAATGGCGCTAAAGCTCAGCTCCCAAGTTTCAAATGCATTGGCATCTCTATTTGGTGCGAAGACGTTGTTAGTTGAACACTCTTATATGGCGTTGCCATTTTCTCATAAATATTTCCACAGAGCAGGTCAAGAAACTCCATTACAACAGCGCTAAAATCAATTAAGAAGCAGAAAGCAAAGCTTTTGCAGCAAATTCGCCTCAGGAAGAGCTGCTTAGAGGCTGTACAAATTAAAAAATTGGTCTTTTGGGTCTGATGCCTCAATGCATTCTTCAAAATTTCGATAAAGACTTTTGAGATTTTTTCCTAAATGTTCTAAAATAGAATATCAAAATTAAATGAAAAGCAGACTTTAATTATCTCATTAAAGTCTATTAAAGTCTTGATATAAAGGCAATTTAAGTGTTCATTTCGATTTCGATCTCTCACTCCAAATGAAAATACTCCATAATTTTTTTCACTTACAACTTACGGAGGCAGGCCAATCTTTTCCTGTAACTTAGCGTAGCGAAAAAGCACATCTACATTCAAATCTTCAGCTTTTTTAACTTTTATTCTCGCGAATATAGAAGTAGCGATGCGGACTCTTAGAACCACTAGTGCTGCCCTCACTAGCAAATGCATTGAACTCGCACTTGACTTTACTTTTCATTTTTCAAAGGCTTCTTTTGATTTTGGCTCAACTTTGTCCTATCTGCACCCTTGGCTATCTTATCACTAATTTGAGCTACTAAAAGATGCTTTTTACAGGACTAAGGAGCTAACTATTAACTTTACGAAAACGACACAACTCCGGTGTGTTCTCTCTAGTTTCTTGTGTATTCTGCTGCTAAGACACGACAAATTTCTTAACAAGCTTGAGAAACGAGGTTTCTAACTTATAAGAAAAAAATTATTTTCGAATTTTTGTCATGTAAAATTGTGATTTTGAGAATCTAAAATTTACACCAACGGAAAACCTGCAATAAGAAATTTTCAGTTGCGATGATTCGATAATATAAATAATATCTAAATAGCGGTTGATAATTAAAACCTGAATAACCGGTATATTTCTGTATGCTAATTTAGCAGTGGAAATTCAAAAAATAAAATTTTTCCTTGTTAAATGCGAATGGTTAATCAAGCTTCTTCCTCAAAGGCCGTCCCAAACGACAGTATTCCGCTAAATCTAAGGAAAAAATCAGCTCTTATTGCCATTTGCTGGTTAATTATCGGAATATTACAGTTGGTGGCAGAGCCAATTAACGATCTTGTAAAAGTTCATCGAGGTAGATTCGCATTGGGTGTCATCGCGCTGAGCTACGCGGTTATTTTCGTGATATCCTCAGAAAGAGGAAGGAAATGCCAACGAAAGCTTATACAGCATTTCTGGGCTGCAGGCGCGCTTTTTGTGGTTTTCTTTGTTGTTTTGGCTGCAGCCTGTATAATCGAGGCAGACATCTACGAATTTCAATTGGAAATCGCTCTTGGGGTTACTTGCATGCTGTCATGCATTGATTCCGCCGCGTTGCGACTAGTCGTATACGGTTTGATGGTTATCGCTTTCTTTATTCATGAATTTCGAAACTCGCTTCCTGCGAATCCTCGTTCTATTACCCAAAACTCGATTCTCTTTCTCATCTACGCTGCTTCGGAGTACCTACGACAGCCGGAACGAGAGATACTGGTATTTGAACCATGTACTGAAGAGATTCTCTCTCCCAGGAAAGAAAAGGAAAATATGACTATTTTCCATTATTTACCTCAAGGAATCGCGGTAATCGACGACAAGTTGCAATTCACGCTGACAAACAGAGCTTTGAAAAACTGGTTTTCTAATTACAATGAATTTGTCCCAGAATCGCTGCTTGCCAGTCTTGACGAGATCACAAATCTCAGAATCCAGGAAGATTCTTCTGAGAATTTGGGAAAAAGCCGGACGTTTCTACAGAGTCTGGAATCGAACACGAGACTCTTTCTAAAATCGAAAAAACTGCCTTTTACTCCGCTGTCAAGCCTCGGAAAAAGGCAAAGCAATGCTCTATCACAAACCAGAAGTTTCGCTGAAACCGAGAGGACTCGACTCAACAGCGAAGACGTGCTATCTAGAGCAGCCGTCGACAATCTGAAGATCTTAATCGAATACATGCATCTAAGGATGAACGCGAACATCCAAGAACAAGTCGGCTGGAATGAAAAGACAAAAGAGCCTGAGTTCTTGATTTTTCATGGGAAAAAAGGTGAAAAATTCGTTGAAATTTCAATCGGATACGTCTATTACGAGAACGCTCATCAGATTTTACTGCTACTAGGAGAGGTTAACGAGAAGCAGCAGATGCGTGACCTGCAGCAGCTTGAAAAATCCCAAATGAGTGTGATCGCTAACGTCGCACACGAGTTTCGAACGCCTCTAAATGGCACAATGCTGATGCTGGAGGCCTCGCTGAAAGACGTTCGAGTTCCCACTGATATAAAGAAAAACTTTATTGAAGTCTCTCTGAGGAGTCTTCAGAGGCTGATGTTCCTAATCAACGATCTTCTCGACATGTCGCAAATACGAGCGCAGAAAATTAAATTACATCCGAAAGCAGTGGAGATCGCGAAAATCGTTGATGATGTCTCGAAGATCGTCGCTCTTCAAGCCTCGTTAAAAGGAGTGGCTTTTCGACAGAGGATAGACCCAGGAGTGCCCAAAATGATAATTTCTGACGAGAACCGGCTGCAGCAGATACTCATTAACTTACTCGGTAACGCGGTAAAGTTCACGTTTTCAGGTTCTGTGGAACTAAAGGTGCGAATCAACCCTCAAGACCCAGCACTTGTGCAATTTCTTGTCTCAGACACAGGAATAGGCATCAGCGAGACGAATCAGCAAAAGCTGTTCAAAGCCTTTGAGAAAATCGACGCGAAACCGAATCTAAATCCCACAGGGGTTGGACTAGGGCTTGTGATCAGTAACTCTCTAGCTCAGATGCTTGGGACCACCGGCATAGAATTCACCTCGAAGGAGGGCGAAGGGTCAGAATTTTTCTTCTCTATTCCTCATAAGTCGGCGGAAATTCATACTCTCGTGCAGCTAAAGTCAACAACGTTGCTTCGAGCTGCTCGGGAAAAAACCCAAGTGCTTATCCGACCCATGACGAACCTTGAAATTATCCCTGAATATCGACTTTCATCAGTAAGCCTGTCTGTCATTAATGAAAGCGTTGATGGGAATGCTCAGCATGTGTATAATTTAACAAGACTGGTTGACTATTATGCAAGAGGGTATCATTCTAATATCATGAGTTCTGAGCCAAGGCAAGCGACAGAAAACAACCGGCAGCAGACTCCCGAGCTGTTTGCGGACGTGTTAGTAGTCGATGACGACCCTTTCTGCGTTCTTTCGCTAGAGACAATTATCAAAAATAATCAATACACTACTATGGCGGCCTATAATGGGAAGAAAGCCGTTGAGATAATCTCGAGCTATATCGACTCGATCAAGAGAAATGAGCCTGGAGTCAGGACGATAAAGTTGATATTTATCGACTGCGAGATGCCCCTCATGAACGGCTTTACTGCGAGTCAAAGGATCAAAGAGATGCTGAGAGCCGAGGGAGTAGACACTGTGCCCATTATTGGGTGCAGTGGACTATCGAGTGTTGTTGATGAGCATTTCTGGAGATCTCATGGGATGGATAACTACTTATTAAAACCGTTGACGAGCGGGATCGTTGAGGAGATGCTCGATGAATATATGATTCACAACTCCATTGAGGAGTTGGTTGCTTAGCCGAGCTGGAGAAAAGACTGCGCTTAGGGCAATTTACAAACAGAGCTATTTTTATTTACCTTTTTTGTAGATATCGAGTTGTGTGCTGATCCTCACTTACAACACAGGGGCCCGCAGAGATGTATTAATGAGTTTATCATATATACATTACGCTAAGTATAATTTCGCACTTATTCCTGTAACCTATGATTGTGTAATAAATTCGTGTTAATCAATGAACTCTGCCTATCAAATTTGATTCAAAGAACTCTCAGCTAACCAAAAACTATAATTTTCTTTTACTTTTCGCATTAATTTGTGAATGTATTGATACATACCGCAAACTGCGTTAACAAAATTTTACATGGAAAGAATTACAGCCATTTCACCATGTAAGGACCTTCAATTTCGTAACCTAACTTTCTGTAATAATGTCTAGTGCCTACTCCTGCGATAACAGCCATCTTGTTAGATCCATGCTCCTCTCGAGCTATTCTTTCAGCTTCTTCCATCAGCATCGTTCCGAATCCCTTTATAATGTATTTTTCATCAGAAAACGCGCTCATCGAGTTGTTTTACCTGGTGCTGGAACTTGGTTGGATCTCTGCTGTGGATCGGCACAACAGACCCATAGACATGCAATTCTCTGACCATCGAGCATCTGATGTTCTCTCCGACCAGCTCCGGTCTAAATGTGTGACCCGCGCACTGTCTCAGTCTCAACAGACCAACAAGAATATCCTTTTTGGATATAATAAGACACTGGTTCATTCTTCATTGCATTTACCTGCTTTGGATCTTCATAAGAGAGGAAGGTTTCCCAGCCTTCATTAGCATAGTAGTCTCGACGAATAAGCTCGATCTGGTCAGGCTTGATCTTGAAATGCACTTCCTTTATACCGACTTCTCTTGTTCTCACATCTCTGCAAGGGATGTTCATATCCTCCATCTTCGCTAACGCCAGTTCTCTCAAATTACCATTATCTATATGAGAGGAAAAAGTCATTATTTCACTCCAATTGAACCACTTCTTACCAACTCCAGAGGTAACTAGAGGCATAGGGATATCTCTTTGGATACGATACACTCTCACCCATGGAGGAACGAGAGCGAGAATGCGCGCAATGATCTCTACCAACGCGTCTGGGTGATAATTTTTGTATTTTCCGTTTTTCCAAAGCTCATAGAGCCCTGTTCCTCTAATAACCAGCGTAGGGTAAATTTTCAGCCCATCACCACGGAAATCAGGGTTCTCGAAGAACTCTTTGAAGCTCTCGAGGTCTCTCTCAACGCCCATGTTTGGAAGATCAGGCATCATATGCGACACCACTTTAAATCCGCAGTCCTTAGCAAGTTTGAAGCAGCGCTTAACGGCTTCGACGGTATGCCCTCTATTCGTGTCTCTTGCGACTAGAAAAACTGTTAGAAACGAGCAAGAGGGAAATTGACTCACCATCCTCGTAAATGCTCTGAACGCCGACCTCTAGTCTAGTGCAACCATACAACAGCATATCGCCTTGAGATAAATAGGTTAGGAAATGTCTATTGAATAAATAGAGTACTAAGATGAGGCTTGAGACAGTAGTCCGGTCTCGTTTCAATTGTAATTCCAATGCATTTGGTGCGTGATTGCTCTGAATACTTAACGGCCTCTTTGACGTTATTGGAGGTATGTCCCGAAAGCGCGTCGTGCAGGTTCCTGATGAAATAGTCTCTGTAGTCCTCATCCAAGGACATAAAGGTTCCACCCATGATAACAAACTCGACTTTGTCGACATCATGACCGATTCTTTTCAACTGTTCCATTCTATCTCGTGTCTGAATGTAGGGATTGTAACGCGCTCTGATCGCTCTCATGCTCGTTGGTTCGTAGCCGGTGTAGCTCTGAGTAGAATACTCGAAATCTGAGTCTGGACCCTATGAATGATGTAAGATTTCACCCTAAATTTGCTGTTTTACTCCTGGACAATACACACAAATGTTGCCTGTGGTAGCAATATGAGGGCAACGATGAGGCTTGCTCATAACCGCAACAACAGCGATACCACTCGCCGTTCGAACGGGCTTCGCTTTCAGCATAGGATGAAGCTTCTGTTTATAGTTTTCTGGGATGGCCGCAAGAATGTCCATGATCTTCGGCACTCGCGTGAGTTTATACTTTGATGCAGTCTCACTTTTAATCTACGAGAAGCAAGATAACATTGAGGGTTATGAAAACGAGAGAGAAATACTTTATGCAGGTTGATTTTTTCTCCTTGATCGTAGAGCCTTACGCACTCATTAGCAATTTCGGTTAAGACCTTGAGAACTTTTTGCGGGTCGTCTTTGACTTGCCCTTTCTTGGGTTTCTCTGCCATTGTTTTTGTTGCAAGAAGAGAATAATTTAATAAATGCTATTTTGAAGCTCTGATAGTTTCGATTTAGCACAGAAAGGGCCAATCGGATCAAAGCTGAAATTTCAGAAGGTTTTCCATTAGCTTCATTCAAAATTGTGCATTTCATAAATAAATTCAGTGGTTAGAGTCATTATTGCTGCCCAAAGGCTCTTCGGGTCCTTTGATGCTAAGATTCGTTACTTAAGCCCATATTATCGTCATAATTGTCAAAGCCTCTTTCTTACATAAACTAAATAAGCAGGAGTACATTATGCATGCATACTGCTCTCACAACAAACCGAAAAAACTGGATTATATGTCCCTAGCGCTCTAAGCTTTGAAAAATATACAAAGCAACAGAGGATGCTCTCATCAAGGAGAATAAAAATATTCAAGAAGAATAAAATAACATCAAAAAGAGGCACTACATTCGATCCGAACTATTAAATCAAAACACCTTCGCCTTCTGGCCGCCTTTTTCTATATTTCTCTATATAATTATTAGATATAATGAGTGGTGTTGTTAGAGATTATTAAAGTTACTCTATGAGTCTCAGAGAGCCTTTCATGTAAGGCGAGAGCTTCGTTTGATGGGAATTTAGTTCTGCATGTGAAACAGATGATCAGTTTCGGTTTTGATTCAGCACTTCCTTGAGATTGTTCAACTTTAAGCGCGTCTGGATCTTCCGATTGCTTTCCATTTACGTCTTTTTTCGTTTCCTCGAACTGCTGCATCATCGCCATTCTTTGCTATATTGGAATTATACTGTGAGCTCAATAAAAAAGTAACAAATCACCTGCTCCTTTTCCCATTTCTTCATTTCGATTTCGATCTGTTTTCTTTTATTTTTCTCCTCGTTGAGTTTCTTCTGGAGCTCAGTTTGAGGCGGTTCAGTTTTTGCCTTAGGAATAGGCACGATTTTAGGTTCCTCTAATTTCGGGAGCTCGGGAGGTTTGGTGATTTGTTGTTGCTTTTCAACATCCATAGTGTTTCCTGGTAGCGCTGTAGTTTGAGCAGCTGGGGTATTCGCTTGAACGGCTTGGTTCAATATCGTTGACATCGCGGTTTGAGGCATAATAGCGTTGAGGTTAAAAGACGCAGGCTTCAAGCCTGTATTCGAACTTGCTTGGGCTTGAAGAGTAGTATTTTGGATTAGATTGTTGCTGATCATGCTGTTATAGAACGGGTTCGAATTAAAGTCCATCTGGCCTTGCTGTGGCACCGCTTGCTGGTACATCTGAGCGTAATTAGCGTACGCTGCGTAGCCGTAATGTTGCAGATTCGCCAAAACAGCGGGATCATAATATGCTTGAGTATAATCTTGCTGTTGAAGAGGTTGTTGTTGCTGCTGTTGTGGATTAAATCCTGCTTTCCCTTTCCTAAATTAAATGTTATTTTCCAGTAATCAAACGCTGGCACTTACGGCATGGCACCTGGACCTCCTCGACTGGTACCGCCTTCCGCTCCTCCTTCCTCATCTTCCTCTCCCTGAGAAATAGCATTATAATTATTAGGTAACTAATCCTCTGTTAAGTTCAGCTAACCTCTCTTCTCCTTGACCGAGAAAATGCGACTTGAACCGGCTGCCCATCTATGGTGATTTCGTTGTCTTGCGCATGCGTTACGACTTTTTCAGCTTCCTAAAGCAATTAATTTCAGACTTCATTCACAATGAGAATTTCGGACCTCAGTTGAATAAAATTCGATGAAAGCAAAGTCTCGCATTCCTCCAGTATGCTTGTTCTTAACCAACCTAATGTCTTTTACCGGTGCTATCCGATTGAACGTATCCAGCACCTAAAAGATTATCCTCCGATCAACCAGCAAGGCTAAAGCATAGTTACTGAAGCTTCAGAGCAGTATAGCAGGACATTTCCTCTGATCATTAGACTCGCATTAGCGCTTCCTCCAGTGTCAATAAAATTCGAACCCTATATCGAAATTAGTTTCCCACATATTCAAAGCGCTGGAATGATTACAGGAGCTGAACCATGGCCTTGTCTCACAATAGCCGCGCTATTATAAACGATTTTGCAGTTAGGGTTTCGCGGATTGTCGCATTTGTGACATTTCGCTCTACGAGCAAAATTTTTGAATTCACACTGTGATAAATTATTCGTTCTGTCAAAGAAAATTTCAGCATGAAATGCTTTACTTTGTCGCACATCCAATCTTGGACAAGGTTAACTTCCTTGGGAGGTTGATGACGGTTTCTTGCCAAAGAAGAAGGGTAGAAATCAACATCAACAGTTGTTCCTTCGACGTCTATTTTGCCTCTCATATTCTAAAAATCGGTTTCCCAAGAAGTGATGTTAATGAGAATATGCTCTTCATCGTGAAAATTGGTCATACAAATAAGAGCTTTTTGGCCTGCTCGATCGATGGGAAGTTCACATAGGCCGATTTAAAAACCGAGACCATATGAATATCCTCAGGATCCATCACATCAAATACTCTGCATTGCTTTTTAATGGCGTTTTCAAGCTTTTTTGGGGGAATTTTGTTCAGGAAATTCTGAATTAATTGAACTATACCGCTGCTTGAGTGCAGTTATCAGGCAGATTGGAAAAACTTAGAGTTGATGAATCCTCATGCTGTGGCTTGAATCCATCGAGGTCTTGATATTTCGCAGAGCTGTAATGCCCTTTGTTAGAGTAGCCGCCATGTCTCGAATCCGCTGTGTTACCGTAGCTTGTCCCTGAACCTCCTCCCATCGTGCCGGTAGAATGTTGCGTTTCTTGCTTAGTGTCAATCGGAAATCTATAGATGTAGAATTAATTCATTCGTTCTTCAAGTCTAAATGATAGACTGGTTCTTTCCAATGTGCGTATTAATCATATCAACAACAAGTTTGCCTTTCTTTGGGGCCAATCGCTCTCTATCCCTGTCTTTCTTGCGGTTTTCCCGCGAATTTGAATGGGAGCTCGAGCGAGATCGAGAGGAGCTAGCTGAGTAAGACCTGCTGGAGTGGCTGTCTCTCGATCTGGAGCGAGATTTGTCGCGTTTCTTCGATTTTTTAGACCGTTTGTCTCTCCGAGTTTTGGAGCGATTATGACTCCTCGACCTGGAACGACTATACGATCGTTTCCTTAATTATGGAAAGAAGTGATAGGAACATGTATGCGTGAATGCGAAAAAGGGTACTTATCTCTTCTGTCACTCATTTGATCTATTGTTGAGAGAATAGCAATATCAGCGAATTGAAATTCCTTAAATTATTATATTTTCAAAAAAATTAAATCCTCTCGTATGCTTCGAAAAATAAATATATATTCATTGGAAGTTATTCTGTCAACTTTCCTTTTGCTTAAAGAGATGAGAGTGAGAGAGAGCAGAACGGAGTCAATATCCTAATATTTCTCCGTCGGACAGTTTAACAGAATCGAGATTTCTTATAAAGATTCTCAGTATTGAAAAAAATTAAATTTGGAATAAGTTGATAATCTATTTTCTTTGGAGCCAAAGTAGGTAGTGAATCACTATGGCTTAGATACTGGTGCAAATTGAATGAATCTTGGCCAAAAGAGAGCTTCCTTTTCTGAGAAGCTAGTAAAAGCAATGAAACCCAAATCTTTTGGATTTCTTTTTGATTTCTTCGCTCATTACTGAATTTTTCTTACTCTATTATAAGGCCTCAATTTCTAATAGAAAAATTTATTTATCAATGGAATCAATGATTCACATTGGAAAAAAGTATATTTGAATGCTTAACACTCAAAAAAATAAGAAGAAAACAAATTATTTCAATATTATTATATGTATAGTGATTTCATAGTTCTTCAAAGAAATCTCTTTGAAACACCAAAAAGAAAAAAAAAAGAGTAAAAGTTCTCATGACTTTTAGATCACAGTTTTATGTCGATTTTTGAGAGATCTGATGAGTTTATTGACGGTTTATGTGACGCTCGAGTCGTCTTCGAGAATAGTTTTGGTAGACAAGAACTCACCTGCTTGACTCTCATCAGCTCTTGCTCCGTAGCAGTCCGAAAACTGCTATTTCCAATCTGAAAATGTGCAGTTGCCGGATAAGAATACAAACCTGTAGAACTAGTGTTCAACGTCACGCTCGTATTCAGCTTATGAACGAAATCATCTGACCCTCCTATCATTAGACTAGGGATGTGTAATCGTTTATGCAAGAGCAGTTTTTCTGGGTCTATCTTAGATAGTCTCTTGAGAACCGGACTACTTTTTGAGTCATTTTGCGTATTTTGCGTGAGAGAAGTCATATTAAAAAAATTCTTTCCCTCACGAGGCTGATCGCGTAAGGATGCGGATATCTTCGTTGATGATAGAGACCGCGAGTTCACCGAAGCGACTCTTTTCACTGAAAAATTCGAGTTTAGACTGAGTTTTCCTGTTGGCTCCTGAGTCACATTATGCGTTCGATCGGTTTCTGCATTGTTTTGAGTCGTACCGTTATTATCGTAAGAAGCTCGTGTGTCGCTGGTAGCTTCAAACCGAACGCTTAGCCGACCACGTGCTGAAATCCCTCTAATTTCCGGTGAATTATCTTGAACCAGCATCGGGTCAAGGGTAGGGTTAGAGGTTTTTATAGATAACCGAAGGCTTTTTCTACCATCGCTCTCTTCGCGAGTTAGCGGAGGAATGCTCTCTTGGTCGATGGTGGTTTGAGAGCTGTTCTTTTCAAGGCTAGTGTGGTCCGTAGAGACGTTCTTTGGCTTATTCACCGGATTGTTTTTATTTAGAAAAGACTGTGGAATTTTAAAGTGTGGAGAGTGCTCATGGATCATTTTCAATGCCTTCTCGGACAGGGAGCGCAAATAGCGTCTGGGTAGATCCTTTGCTAGAGCGACGTGCAGGGGAATACCGTTGGTGTTCAGATCGAAGGGGTTATCGGTTTCGGAGGGTTTCGAGAACAAAGCTCTGAAATCTCGAGCTTTTACAGTTTGCTCCATAGCGTTAGTGCGGTGGAGGAGTTTAGCCACACGAGCTTTCAAATCCTCGTTTTCTTGGACATCAATGGTGTCCTGCTTGCAGAGCTCGTTGTATTCTACAGCTCGATACAATGTCTGCTTGGTGACTTCGTCCATGAGGTTATGACGCCATATCCATTTCGAGTCATATTCTCGTAATTCTTCAACGAGTTTATCGGGATACCTCGCATTGGAAAAAAAAGTCTTTGAAATAAATAAAATTCATAATCCGGCTCAAAAGTTGAGATTACATGGCTGTCGATTTCATATAACTCGACCTTGCC
>ENA-UOTZ01002003-UOTZ01002003.1-compost-metagenome-genome-assembly--contig:-NODE-2003-length-11812-cov-25.579293_pt1 | contig 11812 bp, 9 predicted proteins | sample MGYA00238144_ERZ746983 | MGnify/ENA primary metagenome ERZ746983 (study PRJEB28759, sample SAMN06268863) | compost metagenome | isolation source: single cell | place: USA: California, Emeryville, Joint...
CATTTAATATTTTACTTTGAGACTACTGATGGTATCAATGATGAGGGAAGTACGAAGTTTATGTCTGAAAAATTGACGGTTAATATTATTGCTCACATCAAAATTTCAGTCGAAATTGTTGCAGAAACATTGGAATAAACTAATATCACACACTCACACGCGCGAAGATAACTTATGTAAAAAACGTAGACCCTGGCTAAGTGCTGCCTTTGGGCAGTACTTACATCTCCATTTTAACTTTTTTAATCAGCTTATTGCTCTCACCTCCATATCCATCTTCTTCTAAAACTGCATCTTCTCCCACCGCAGCATTATCATTCTCTTTTACTTCATCACTCTTCATTTGTAACCTCACAAGCCTTGTTATTATCAGCTTCTTCACCATCCTCCAAGCTTCTTGCCGATTTATTATCATCCATAGTGCCTTATGAATATTCGCCCCGATTACAGAGTACTCTATCAGATTTTCTAAGTCTTTTTCATCTTCTTTTAACCTCCCCCAATGTTTTTCCAACTGCTTCACAAAGACGCTTTCTGCTGTCGACCCTAATATGGAAGATAACCCAAGATCAGCTTTGGCTAAATATGGCTTTATTTTCTCCTCAAACGTCAAGTTGTCGTTTGAAACTAGCTGTTGCTCGTTCTCTTTCATTAAATTCAGTAATTTTTGTACTTTCTTGGTCTGCGATAGGAATTTTTTCGTTTTATTCGTGATGAAGCTTGTGAAGATATAGTTATAAAATCCCTCAGAATCAATTACGCCTTGGAAAAACTCCTCAATCCAATCGTACTCTTGTTGAATCTGCTGCCATACCATCTCCTTCTTAGCCTCTTTCAGTCTAAACTTCGCACATCCTGATGCGTTCAGTTTCCTCAATGCTGCTAGCTGAGCTTCGTTCAGCTCTTTTCTCATGGCAAGTTGTTTTTTGGTAGTAAAATACTCGAGTAAGTTCTTGTCCATGTTATGAAACAGCTTTTCTTTATACTTAAAAGGGTCAGAATTCATAGCCAAGAGCTTATTGCCATCCAAATCGGACACTTCAAGCGCAAGCTGAAAATTTTCAAGGTCATTGTCAAGAACACGTACTGTGATGTTTCGCACTTTCTCTTTAAAAATTTTCGCTTGGGTGACCTCTAGACTCCCCTCTATGTGAATCTTACTAAGCAACTCGAGTAAATGTTTCGCAACAGATGACTGTGGATGAAAGGTTAGCATTAGGTTACTTGGATTTAAATTAGGATCATTTTTCGAATGGCTCTGTTTGAAGAGAGTCCCCTCTGCTTGAAGGGTTATCAAAGAAGAGCTGTCTTGTGTACTCGGACTGAGTGTAGAGTAGATCTGAGAGAGGGCACTACCATCAGTTTCATTGCCTTTTCGTTCGGTTTTGGAGGAATTAGCGGTTGATTCGCTTGACTGAGAACCGGTTTTGATTGGATCTTCCTGTTTTATTGACGCACATAGATTGATTACACTCTTTCTTGCTTCATCAGACTGAAGATTGGCTCGTTGCTCTTGGAATTTCGCGATTACAGTTTCAGAAAATACACGCTGGGGCGGATAGCAGTTTGGATTTCTCCCAATAACGTGAATACAACTGCTTAAAGGGATAAATTTTTCTGGGAATATATCTTTCATTGATAGGATCTTTATAGTTGTATCCCAATAGAGCATCTCACCACGTGGTCCAGGTTGTGGGTTATGGCGTACTATGATCGAATTTATCATTTTGAAATACAATATCTTCTTCTAGTAAGATTAAGGAATAAATTGTTTATCTCTCTACTTGCTTAATTTTGGGATTGACACATCACTTGCGGAATTATAAAAATTCGCTAGTTAATGCAAGTTTTTAACATTTAATAGAGATAATTTAAATAATTCAGGTTGAAACTCCAGTAAAGCGACCGAACATCAAAAATTCGAGGTTATAAATTCAGAATTTTTGATCTCAGATTCAAAGGGAGATTCAATAGATGCAGGTGTAGAACCCATTCAAATTAATGGCGGGGTTGATATTCTTGAGCTCGAAAAATTCAGAAATTTGTGCGAGAGATATAATGGAAGAACTAGCATCGGTAATGGATTTCAGGGGAGATCGGTTTCTTTTATAGATCTGAGATTTATCGCAGTGGGTATGAAGCGCTAAGGAAAGTTCACAATTGGCATGAAGGTTGTGATTATAGTACTTCACTCTATTATGTGTGATTGTTTGAAAATTTATCTCTAGAGCTTTTTATTTCAAATTGAGAATCGCGCAAAATTGAAATTATAATGCTTTTGTTAAAAATCTATCAGCCATTTTATCATTCGAAAGGTCTCTGCGCTTGAGTGGGTCAGAGAAATTGCTGTTGTGATAGTGAAACCAGAGAGATTGCATCAAAATTTGAGAAGTTGGAGGAATTATGCGCTCAATGTAATTACAATAAGAAGCTAATTTGAAGCTAAAATACTAAATAGGTATGAATTTTCAGTGTCTATCTCAACAAAAAAATTTTTTTCTTCAAGCCATCAGGAGAAATGTTTTGAATATGATCGTTCAGCCATATAAAGAGTTCATATACTGAAATAATAGATTCGCTATATGACAAAGTGACACAATATTTTTTGATCATGAGAAGAAACATGGAGAGATCAAGAGGAATATTTGCTAGTATATGAATTTAACAAGCTAGGAAACTGTTTTCTAGTTCCAAGCATGATCATTACTGCATTCCGATTATTATTATATCCGTCTCCGCTCAAGATCCCTAAAATAACATAATAATGCTTCAGATAACAAATATTGAATCACGTTGTTGCAAGAAAATAAAAGCTCAATTAATAAAATTAGCATAAAACTCAATTAAAACTGGCGATCAATGGAAACAAGAAGCAAGTCGAAGGACTTATCTGAAAATCGCTTTATATGCAGAACGCATGGCAAGCCCATCCAACACGTCAATTTTCGAACCGATAGGAACGAGAAAAACAAGTTCAAACTGTTTTGCGAGGAGTGTCTGAACGAAATAAACAAAATGAAATTTCGAAAGGGCGACTCAGTTGCCGGTTTTCTAAGCCAAGATAACTACCACATCTTTGACGAGTCGATTATTCAATTCAAAGAGCAGACACAACAAAAGATCCGGAACCTGAAAACCTACTCTGCCTCACTTGAAACAGCCTTTGATGAATTTATTGAAACGATCAGAGAAAAGCGGCAGCAAATTAAGGACATGATTCGCAAAGAAATGGACACTCAATCCGATCTTTTCACCCAAGCACAGTCGAATTACAAAAAATACCAGAAAAATTTTCAGGATATGCTCTCTGGTAGCACTGATGAGCGTTTACTTAACGAAACAGTCGATTTGTATGCTGAAATCGACCGCGCAATCAACCCCCACTCCACTCCTAAGGGCGAAGCGCCGGAATTCAAACGCATAGGGGAAATTTACACTAACTGTTCGAATATCATCGCAAGAAGCAAAAAATCGCTTGATGAATTATTCAACCAGTCAAACCAGAATTCAGTCGTGATGTCGGAGTCGAAACGATTGACGCTGCGCCCGATGGCGAGCATTCCCAGAGACACAAGTCCAGGGTCCTATCGATATATGCCGTCTCCTAACAGAGCAAATACAAGTCGAAATGACAGCCAAGACTTGACTAACAGAGAATCAGCGTCTCCTAACAAGTCATTCAGGACCAGGAAATTTTTGACCTCACTCCAGCGGCCATCAGCGTCGCAGACGAGGGATACTACCAACACCCATCCAGGGAATTCAACACCGACGCGTTTTTCTCAAGCGATTAACTCAAATACAAATGAGCTGTCTCCGATGTCTTCAGTTGATAATTCTAGCCCTACTCCTGGCAGCAATCTACTGAATGGAGCGAGTCCCAGGGATAACTTTAGGATCTACAGGAGAAATACGGATAGGAAAAAAACAGAGGCTTCTCTCAGTGGTTCTCCGACGCGAAAAGGCACGGAGGTAGTTTTCGACGACGAAGAGCTCAAAAGTGGGAATCAGCTCATTGACACAGCGATCAGCAGCCACATGCTTGAAACCAAAATGAAATACGTTGAAGCTATGATTTATTTATCAAATAGACAATTGCTCGTGTATGGAGGCTCAATGCGAGGGGAACAGCACTCGTCGCTGGTCTTCCACAAGATGGATTCAACTCCAAAAGTGCTGAAAACCGTCAGCGCGCACTCCCTCACCATCACTGCCCTCGCGTACCTCGGAAAGAAATTGTTCAGCTGCTCCAAGGACTGTCAAGTAAAACTCTGGGATCTCCAGGAATTTGTGCCTTTGGTAGTACTAAAACATAAATCAGCGGTGCTTGGGATTACGTTACATGAAAAGAGAAACATAGCTTTCACGTATGGGTTTTTCCAGGATATTAGGTGCTGGGATCTGAAAGATTTGAGCGATTGGTTTATTAATCTCAACAAGAACAACCACATCACGCAGCTGCATTTCATCGAGTCGAAAGAATGGCTTGTAGCTGCAAATAGTCAAGCAGGAGCCATATCAATCATTGATTTCAAATCCGGAGACACGCTTTTCGATCTTCCAGGCCAAAGCTCGGGAGGGTACGATGACATGGAGTTTGATGCCGAAAAGAACCGCTTGTTGACCGTCGGGTCTGATGGAGTGGTGAAAATCTGGAATTTCGAAACCAATGAGCCGGTGCTGGAGAGGACAATATGTTTTAAGTACCGAGGAGGGTACAATAGCACGAATAGTTTGGTGGTTGATTTTAAGGATGATATGTTGTTTCTGACAAATTCACGAAATAATTTTTGGATGGGAAAAATCTCAGAAGGAATGATGATTGGATTCTTGAACTGGATGGAGGTTGGAGTGACCAACATTCAAAAAATAATTTTTATTAAGAGAAAGCAGTGGATTCTGGCTGCTAATAAGAATAATGGTAAAATTGCTATTGTAAATGTGAAGGAAATCAAGAAGCTTACGGGGGATGCAGAGGCTGGGCCGAAGGACTAGTGAATCATATATGCAATAATATTGTAAAAGCTTTATATAAGCAAGGTTGATGCTTATAACTAAGACAACTAAACACAATTTTCAGTTACTATGTAAACATTTATCTTTTTTTCTGATTTTGAAAAAGCGCAAATTTTGTAAAAATGGTAATGGGTTGATTTCTGGAGTCTGAGCAGGGGTTTACGTTAATACTGATATCATATTACTTTCAATAATTCATGAGTATCTAAAAGAATCAAGAAGACTTTCCACTAAAGCAATTTTTTCGGTTTTAATTCGAAATTGCACACAATCAATAAACGATAAAATAAACAATGGAAGAAAACTTTGAAAGAAAGCTTGCGAACGTTGTATTGAAAGAATATGAGAGCGTACTCAAGCAAAAGTTTAAAAGTTCACACGAAGTCTTCACAACCAAAACAATTTTAGCTGCATTTATCATTGAAGACACGTCAGGTAACTGATCCTTCCCATTCTCTTTTTAACCTCATTTCTTTTATCCTAGGAGGAGAATTGAAGGTAGTAAGCATTGGCACGGGGACGAAGTCCTTAAATAAGCATTCTTATAATCCTCTTGGTACTGAAATTCATGATAGCCATGCAGAAATTGTAGCGAGAAGAGCTCTTGTTACCTTCTTTTCCAATGAAGTAATTGGGTTGCTGACAGATAAGCTTTCACTTGATAAAAGTATCCTCACGTTGAATAAAAAGAAGACGAAATTCAGACTGAAAAAACGTTATCAGCTTCATTTTTTCACAACGAAGCCACCTTGTGGAGGCTGTAGTCTTGATCTCACGCAAGGAGGTTCCGATTTCGCTTTTACAGGAGGAGCAAAAGCATTAAAAAATTTCTGGATAAGCAACGACAAGACCAAAATCGAAGAAAGGCAAAGTTCAGACTTAATGACAAAACCCTTTCGCTCCGATACGCCGGTTGAAAATCGAAGCGCTTCATTATCGTGTTCAGATAAGATTATGACTTGGAATATCCTGGGATTACAGGGAAAGATTCTCGGCCTCTTTCTGCAGCCGGTCTATATTGATTCAATTATCATTGTAGGAAATCCTGCCCATGAAAAAACTATTAAGAATGGTTTGACCTTACAAGGCAAGTTGGAACTGACAAAGGAAACTGCAGAAAATAGATGTATTTTTCATAAAGAGAAAAGGATATCAGTCAGACATAAAGTAACTTTATCCACAGCGTCCTTTAGTATAATGAACCTGAAAGGTGAATGAGCCGGTGGTGAGGATCCTGGATCAAAATGAATTTGCTGTAATGACTAAAGACACTGCTTTGCAAACATTGAGTTATGAAGCAACGAAGAAAGAGTCTAAATTGTCGACGATTTCGCTAGGGGCGTGGTGGAATGGTCAAGCAGGTCGAATCAGCGCGGAAGAAGCTGATTTAATAGTAGGTATAAAAGATCTCTTTTCGGCTTGATATAATGAAAATTAGGGACGACAGGATTGAAGCCGGGCGCTAATCCGAAGAATAGTGATAGTTTAAAATTATCGCCAGCGTTGAGCAAAGCACATCTCACGAAACAGTTTCAGAAGATGTTTGATGCACTGGGAAGTGTCTGTGAGAAGAATCTTGCGATCAATGTCTTCAAGAAAAATATTCAGAATTATTTGGATGAAACAAACGAAGGTTTGATGAAAAATGGTGTGTTTGCGGTTTCGATGAAGTATGATTCTGCCAAATATTTAAATTTCAGAGAAGTGACTATCAAGAGCAAGCTGAAAACAGTTTTTGGGCTTTGGACTCTTGAAAAGCAAAGCAAAGGCTTGGATTTAGCCTACAAGTCAGAGATAGTCACTTAAAACAGTCATTATGAACATCATAGACTAAATACTAAAAACTTCTTATATATATGTTTCATTCTCATTGTCTTCTTCTTCTCATTGATATAACTAACTGTGAATCAATCTGCACAAGTTAAATGACAAGAGAGCTTTTCTAATGTGGTTCTTAGCTCGTTTGGCTAATTCATTTCAAATTTACTTTCTCGCCATTTACAATTTTCTTGCTGAGAAAGTCTCACTGATTCATGAATGAGAATCTTTCCCAAAACTACTTTTTCGATTCCATTCGGAGGACGCTTTAGTGCTGCTTTCCCGTCAGTTTTACGAATTTAGCGTGAACTCATTCACTCGGACTGTTCAAACCATTTTTATTTTATTTTTTTTTGAGAAAAATGCTTGAATAAGACCCTCATTTGTCATTTCATAAAGTTTATCACTTAATGTACACCAATGTCTGCTGTTAATCTTTCAGACGAGAATTTCGTAGTCTGTGTTATTGCAAAATTTTGCAGAACAATCTCCAGACCCTCAAGTTCGTTATGGTTTCTCCAATGGCATTCTATCCAATAAAATAATTTATCTACTCAAGTTTAGAGAAATAAAACACCGAATAAATTATTGTAACTCGCATGAACTACAGGTCCAACTCCGATTTGCTAGAAAAATCAAACAACCCCAAAATCCATCACAGCGAACGAAGTCCTTATGTACACTCTCTTCTTACCTCTCTGTCCTAATTTTCAAACCTCTATGGTTGGCGTTTTATCACAGTTCTACAATACCAAGCCTTATGGAAATGGTACATCCTTTGCGATTTGAGCCAAAGTTAATGATACACGCACCTCTAGGCACTCAGAACGACCATCTCATCGAATATAGCAGCAAATTGTTTCACCCACAGAAAAGGACGGCGAATATCCATCAAGCGGGTTCCCCTCCTTCAACAAATATTCGAGACTATGATTCAAATCGACCAAGAGACGATCGAAATGGTAATTTCAAGCGATTTTCTCGTGTATGTTTCATTTGATTCAAAAGATTTCGACATCGTCAGAGCTAATCGTCAAGAATTTGTGCGACAACGTCAGGTATCTCAAGAAAGATATCGGAATCCCGGTAGAGACACCGATAGAGTAACAACCTTCTTGGCTAGTTGCAGTAAAATCGCCTTAGGGTTACGAATATCGACCTCAGCGGAACGCTTCTGTGGGAAACCTGAGCACCGTGCAACTTCCTCCAATTCGCCAACAAAGTCCTTACCGTTCAAGAAACGATGATTTACAGAGATATCCACAAACCTCGCGTCTTGATTACAGCGGAATGGGAGGGTCTGTCAATGAAGTATTGCCGCCAATTCAAGATCCCATGAACCGTAGCGTTGCATTACCATTGAGCATGTTACTTAACCCAGCCGAAAATGGGGCTGCGGAACCTGAGGAGAATAACCCAGCTGAGGAGGAGTATGATGAAGAAGAGGCTGAGAAAGATTACCAGATCAGACTCTCGCTTGAGCGGCAGAATTATATGTTGGAAAAGCTGGCTCAGAAGCTGGAGGATACAGATAAAAAACGAAGGAAAATTAAATTAAAGCAGCAGAATCTGAGGAACGCTGAGATAATGGCTCGACAGAAATCAAGGCAAGGTCCTCTTAGTCATCACCAACCGTTGATTCATCCAATGATGATGGCTCCGAGACAAACTTCTGAAAGCAAGGGTGAGTTCACAGAAAAGGAAGTTGCAAGAAAGCTTCAGGAGCTGGAGAAAGAGCTAGAAATGAAGAATTTAATCGCTCAGCAGAAAGAGAAAATAGAGAGACTTGAGATGCAACGTATGATGCAAAAGCCAGATGAGTCAGAAGATGATGAAGATACAGCTGCCGCGTTACTTTTGCAAACGCAAATGCAGCAGCAAGAGTCAAATATGATGCAAATGATGATGCTAGCAAGTGCGCTGAAAAATAACAATAATAACAGTCAAAATCCGCCTTGGCCTTCTGCGTGGGGGTAACTAATTATCTCTGCCTCTATTTCCGTTTATTTTTAACCTTATTGCTGTTATGTTACAGGATGCCTAACTATTCTTTTTTATTCAGACCATCGCAGATGTTCCCTGGACGACAAACCGTGCCGATGCCAATGCCAATGCCGTATCCCACAACTACTTTTCCAATGCCTGGAGCCATGCCATCAGGTGGCATGTACGCGGTTCCATTAAGCCATTCGCTTCTGCCGTTAGGTGGCTCGATGGTCGGGAACCCAATGATGGGAGGAGGAGGATATTTCTAGACTAAAACTCAAATTTCATTTTCCTGCACTTCTTTTTCCTGTGATAACTATTCAATTCAATTTTATCGTGATGCTTTTCGGCTTTTGTGTATGTAAATTACTTAGGCTACTTTATATTTTCTCCTTTCTCAGTTCATTGAGTGAGAGTTATCGACAAAAGTCTATTTTTTCAAAAAAAGATTAAGTGTTACAAAAAAGGAATTTTTCATCATCAATTGTGAACAGAGGCTATACAATTTTCTATATTGTTGTCAAATTTGAAAGAGCAAAACAATATGTATTTGAATTTTAATGGAGCCTGTTATCATTTAATCAAAGATGATGAAACCAATCTATTAAGAAAGCAAAGGAAAGAAAAATATCACAATACTATGAATATTAATAATAATTGATCTCTTAGGCTAAACCAACACATAATAAACGTTTTAATCAGATTCAAATTAGACATATAATACCACAAGTTACGTCTAAAACATTGTAATTCTTCGAAGTTCAATACCCAAATTGGCCTGCTGCAGCAAATTATTTCGCAGTTTTTGCTGGTACAACAGCTGGGGGAGCTCGTTCATCGGCATGATATTCGCCGTAGGATTATTAAGATATCCAAATCTCTCAGCACTCTGCTGCTGCTGAAGCGCTGCTAAGGAATTGTATTGGTGCTGTTGCTGTCTTTGTAACAACAGTTTGTTAAGTAACTGCTCTTTCGCAGAGTACACTGTATATCCCACAGTTGGTTGGATGTATTGTGTCGTGTAAGGCACAGTATTTACGAGAGGATAACTTTGAATCATCGGATTGATCAGCAGTTGTGGTTGTTGAACGTAGAATTTCGCACTCTGATCATTGCTTTGGAGGACATTGGACGGATTAGATTTCTCTGAATGAGTCTCTGGCTGGGATTTCTGATCGATTTCAGAAGAGGACTCTTCAATTTTCTCTTCGATTTTAATTTGTTTTTGGAGGGCTGGTTCGACGATTTCCTCGGTAAACTCCTTATGGAGATCCTCGCTCTCCTCGCTGCCTTTGCAGAACTTGGAGTGTTTGTTAAGAGAGCTGGGATAGAGATACGTGCGTCCACATTGATCGCATTTGTAATGCTTTCGGAGAAGCTCGTCCTTGTGAATTTGCATGTGCTGGCGAAGGTTCGACGCTGTGGAGAATTTCTTCTGACATTGCGTGCATTCGAACGTCTTCTCGCCAGTGTGGGTTTTTTCGTGGCGCTTGAGGTTGGAGCTCTGCACGAAACTTTGATGGCAGACTTTGCAGGAGTAAGGACGCTCGCCTCGGTGAATTCTCTCGTGTTTTACCAAAGATGAGAGATAATTGAAGACTTTGTTGCAAGAGTCGGCGTTGCAGACGTAAACTCTCTTGCCGTTGCGTCTATGGATGAACTCTTTCCACGATCGGCGTGGTTTGGAGGAAATTTTGCAAGAATCGTTCTCAGAAGAAGCGCTGGAGTCGAGCGGAAGGTTTTCGATGAGTGAAGATTGCATAGAAAGAAAAGCCAGGGAAGAATAACGAAGAAGAAAAGAAAGGAAGAAAATAAAAGAGAGAAGTGGTGGACTTCGGTAGCCTTTTTAGTTTTCTGCTGAAGAAAATTTTATAAAAGCTAAGCGATTTGATTTTTTAGAATCCTTTTTTCATGACGAATAGTTCTATTCCAATCTCTAATTTATTTTAAGAGCGTCAATCGAAAAAACGGAAGCTCGGATTTGCAGTTATTGTTCTTATTTGATCAAAATCAGGTATTATGCAAAAATTTAATTAATAGATGATCTACTAACCAAGAGCTCCCGGCTAATATTTCAGTAAAATGCACTTCAATGTTCCGCGAGTCTACTGATTGATTGATTTAGAAATTAATAATGTGTTCCTTAATAAAACTACGGACAGCTAATATATCGACATTTATAATTTAATTTGGACTGAGCAGCCCAAAAGCACTGTTCGAGTTCTTCGAGAAAGTTTACGAATCTTTTGTCTGGGAATTGTTTTTTTTTGCAAACGATTCGAATAATTCGGAGCCACTCCAGAGTTTTTGCAAAGAATTTGAATGACAATTACGTACTTAAAGTTGAATATCTCGAGTTGCTTAAATTTTGAATGTTGTTAAGATGTAATTTTAAGAATATAATGAGAAGAGCGCATCTGGTGCCTCCTCTCCTGGACCATTCAATTAACGAAGGAGCGCTCTCGTAGGAGCCAAACAAATGAAAAATCCATTGAGGCTATCAAGGCTGTAAATTATGGTTTTCTGAATAATTTTGATAGTACTATTTCGGTTATATGAGTAAGTAACCATTGACCTGTAGCAGTTTAAATCGTAGAGTATAATGCTTAGGTTGCTGATCCATATAGCTTGAGTGGTAAAGAATCTTCATTAGATAGAGAATAACACGCAAGAGGTGACAGATGGTAGAACAATAAACCAATTGCATGGTTTGTTCATGCAGCGGACGCAGCTTTCATTGAACAGAAAAAAAGAAGAGACTTACGAGACAGCTTAAGAAACTCAAAAAATGAAATAATGCAACTTTTTCCACTCAGGGTATTTATCTACTCAATTAAAATTAAGAGTCTAATCTCGGAATCCCAGTTAGTAATGCATGGTTGCTTATGTCATTGAAGAGACTAGAGTTGTTGAAAGGGACTATAAGAATTGAAAAATAACTTTGAGCGTTGTATTAATGATTTTTCCCTTGAACCACTATATACAGCTTGGA
>ENA-UOTZ01002004-UOTZ01002004.1-compost-metagenome-genome-assembly--contig:-NODE-2004-length-11809-cov-4.039039_pt1 | contig 11809 bp, 9 predicted proteins | sample MGYA00238144_ERZ746983 | MGnify/ENA primary metagenome ERZ746983 (study PRJEB28759, sample SAMN06268863) | compost metagenome | isolation source: single cell | place: USA: California, Emeryville, Joint...
ATGGAACACAAAAAATTCGTTAATGTCCTTCACGTTAAGCGGATCAAACGGCTTGTTAGGCTAAGAAAAATAAGTTAAACAAAGCCTAGAGACACACGCTTTACTATCCATTCTTTGCGAGGGCGAGCTCCATCGATATCAGACACATCTAAAGTCCTGCCGTTATATGTAAATTTCGTATATGGGTTTGGTCTTGCCCCTGGAATATCCTTGAAGCCATAGAATGAGATCATTTGTGACTTATTTATAAGGTACATACCTTTATGTTAATTGAATCTCGAATAAACTTTGGTGGTGTCGTAGGCTTAACTTCGACATGGGAAAGCTTATATTCAGGTGCAAGAGGGTTAGAAGGCTGTCTGGTCGTAACGAAATGATGAGAACTTGGCTTCGCGCCAGGAATATCATCGTTTTTGAGATTATATGAAACTTTTTCAAGAGGTTGGTGCAGTTTGCTAGGTCGGCTGCCCTCGATGTCATCATTTCGATTCAAGAACGAAGGCTTGTTGGTGTATGTGTATCCAGGGAGGATTGGTCTCGCCTTATCGATATCCGCTGTGAAAAGGCTCGAATTAAATTGCTTCTGCGAGCGAATTTGTCTGAAACCGGTTTCTTCAGGCTCTTTTTTGGGAGGTTAAGCAAGATATGTGAGTATGATTACTGATAGTTGAGAGATACATAGTGTCTTTCCGCTGAGGGATGGAATAAGCGAATTGATCTGAGCTTTCAAACATGGTAGAGGCTTTTATTATTTATGAGACTGTTATATATTGGTTATTTGTGATTAATAAAATTTGGAACCATTGCAACTAAGAAAGGCAACAAAGGAGCGATATTAGTGGTAGCTTTGATCATCATTCGACTTCGGAAGGAGCCTCTTGGTCGTTCTTCATTGGAACTGAAAAAATACCAGGAAAATTTTATGGAATTGCTGTGGTGCACTAAATTAGTCAGGGTTTTATATATAAACAGGTGTTGTTCGATAAATTGAGGCTGCTAGCCCAGATTAGGTCTTCAGTATGAACTTTGTAATTAGATGATTGAGGTAATACCCTCAATGCAACGAAATAAAAATAGAAGAAGCTACAAGAGCAACCCACACAATAATTATTACTGAATAAAGAAGCATCTTTAAATTAACAAATTCTTCTCTTTTTTTTGATAAATTAACAAAGGGTTTCTCTATCCAATGCTTCCTGTTCCACTTATCCTATTGAAGGTTTTTGATTTTTAAGACTCTCAATGAAAGCCTCAAGCATGACTCGATGCTCAATTACTTTCTCACACTCTTTCGCTTTCTCTCTTAGCAGTTTGTAAGCTTCACTTTTTCGTTCATCGACAATCTCCTCAATTCGTGCTACTTGCCTCATCGTTGCTTCTATCAAACTTTCAATATGCTTTTTTTCTCTCTTAGTATAATCCTTTTCCTCCTCGATCTCATTGCCGTTTTGATTTGGCTCATTTTCTTGATTTAACAGCATCGGCTGGTTGTCTAATCCTGTCTGTGCAAAGTTAAGCTGCCTCTTTAGTAAGTTGAGTTCAGCCTGAATATCTTGGAGAATCGAGTCTCGATAATTTATTTTTGCGATATTCTTTATAAGTCTCGCGCGAGTAGCTAGTCGCAGGGTGTTTAGTGTTTCGTTGTAACAAGTACCATCTGGTCTGATATTTGCAATTAGGATTGTTTTAGTATTGCCTCCAAGCGAGTTTTTTAACAGATAGGTAAACTTTGAGTCTCTGTAAGGTATATGCTTTCCTTTTGGGTCCGTAAGCGCAGAGATAACCACCCCGAAGGTACTTACTGATTTTGCAATATTTCGTGCTTCTTGAATTCTGCTGTCTGTAATTCCCGACTTGGTGGGTCGAGTCGAAGCTGCACAATCGACGAAAATCAAATTATTCACACAAGCGCTCACTTTTCCTGAGGCATCTAATTCAAAGCTCTCGAACCGGATCGCAAATATTGAAAATACTCGAGATGAGGGAACGCTCATATTTGTGGCTAAAACTTGTTGCTGTCTCAAACCTTGTAAATATTTCCCCATCAGCTCTTCAGAATTTTTTACGTGCCACGATGTTGAACCTAAGGCAAAAACATTACCATCAGTCCGCTCCCGAAGGATAAGCCTCTGTCGCTTTTCATTAGAGAGTAGATCCGTTATCTGCTCTGAATAAATCAATAAAAACGAGCAATACACCAGGTACTGTTTGCTCTTGGTGTTCTCAATACCGCGGAAAATCTCTTCTATTGCTCGAGGGACTAAGCCATGGTCTTCTTTAGATGCGTATAGGTTTCCGGTCATAGTGTAGGTTTTTCCAGCCCCTTGCTCTCCATAAGCGAGTATTGTTCCGTTATAACCTTCCAATACTCTTTGAATCAAAGGCCGAACGACGTCGTCGAAAATGGTCTGTTGACTGGCCAAGGAATTAAACACCCTATCAAAACAAAAAGTTTTTGGAGCAGCAGATTCATCTTTCGCGTCTAGATCTTTTAGCGTTATCTCTTCTGTACCAAGATCAATAGAGACGGCGAGTTGTTCGGGCTCCTTATACCTTGGTGGGCGACATCGTACCACAACGGTGAAATCTCGGTCTTCGATAGCTTTGGAAACCATTTTATTTTTTTGACTCACAACTAAGTTGCTGAATTTATAATACCGTGTTTTAAATCGATTTCTTGTTTTGAATACAAGTTCGGTATCTCTTCAAATGGACCTCACAACTTACAAACAACGTCTCTTAATGTTTTACCGAAGACAAACTCCGTCCAGGAGAGGTTCATGAGTCTCTAGTCAAGTTAATTTCTTGGTAAAGACTGAGTTTATATTGTCTTTTTATAGTGGGTTATCATCTGAGCGGCATATTAAGAAGTTCATATATAGAAGAGGGGAAAAGAACACGCAATGCAAATAATAACAAGAATTATTTGGTTATAACTTTATGAAGATATTAAGAGTGACACTATTAGCTAAATAAGGAAGTTTATCGTAATCATATTATCTGTTTATTTCATAGGTTTCTTTTGTTTTATTTTTTGTGAAGAACTGTTAACTTTCTTCCATTATTTGAAACTTGATTGCCTTTTGAATTACCTCGTGTGCACTCCAGTGTCACGGAAGGCTTGCATTATCTCCTAGCAAGCAAAATTAGCTTCATTGCTTAAAACATGAGAGTACCCTGATCGGAGATTAGATCCCGATTGTTGGGACATGTTTGGGGTATACATTTGTGTCGGACTCTATCGTAAGAAATCAGTAAAAGTTGTGGAGTTGGACTGTTACCTGTTGCATTGGTGAATAGCTGCCGCTAGTAGGATAACCGCCTCCATTAGAATAGCCTCCTCCGGTGCTATATCCGCTAGTACCACTCATCATGCCGCCTGTCGAAGGGCCTCCTTGTGATTGGTAAGGAGTGGAGTAAGAAGTGGCCATTTGCTGGATATTTGCGATAAACATCGTATAGTTGTCGTTATCTTCTGGGGTTTTATCAGGTCTTTGGATGATTTTCTAAAAAATATCATTTGAGTTTTTGCGATTGTGCGGATGCAGTGCGTTACATTCAACAAATCAGCAGCTCCTGAGATGTTATTTTGCTGCACTTGCTCGTTGGCCGCCTTAACTTTCTCAAGGATTTCTTCGTCATCGGCGTGGTACTTCATGACTTGTTGAATCAAGAATGTCAACTGCATTAAAGCGAGCTGATTTCCGCTGTTCTCTGGTGTACTCTGGTGAGAAATGTAAGAAACGATAATTAACAAGAGGCTTTCACCTGGGTTGGAGCAGATTGTTGCATCATTGGCGAACCCATTTGTTGGTAAGGAGAGCCCATCTGTTGATAAGGAGAGCCCATTTGCTGGTAAGGAGAACCCATTTGCTGATAAGGAGAGCCCATCTGTTGATAAGGCGAACCCATCTGCTGATACGTAGACGTCTGATTGCTCATCATCATCCCACGGTTGATCAATGGGTTCATCCCACCGCCGCGGCCTCCTCCCATACCGCCTGTCGGCATTGATCTGGACTTCATCTAAATGAAAATTAATAAATCGTTATGAGACGCAAAGGGTTGAATGGTTCTACCTGACGAAGCTCCATTTCTCCATGCGCAAAATTGCATTTGTTCTCGTATTTACAGGATCCTGAGAGAGTGATAAGCGCCAGAGCGGGAGATCGAAGGTTACCTTTCTCGAAATATTTGCATAAAGCAGTTTTATAATTTGAAGGCATGGATCCACCATTCATATTATCATTAGTAAAATTATTATCACTAAAGGACTTCTGGAAAGGTCTCTGGATAAAGTTTTGAGGGCGGGAAGGAGCATTCATTGGAATCGGCTAGTGAGGTGGTTAGGTGAGGCTAAGGAGGCTTGATTACGTCGCTCATCGTACGTAAGTCATCTTTTCCGTGAGCAAAGTGGCATTTTGGACCCAGTTGGCAATTGCCGGCTAAATACGGGATTGGTGATTAAAGAAAAGATGAATGAATGGTACTCTGCTCCCAATGTCTGCACATTGCTGTCTTATACTTAGTATTAACACTGGTATTACTCATCATTTTCTCTTTAGCTGTTTTTAAAAAAATCAATAGATCAGTGCTGATGTCAAAACAATTTGATTATTAAAAACTCTGATATAGCTTTGTTAAGTACTTAGACGCTTGGAATTTAAAAGATATTTTAATTCGAAAAAGCGTTTATTTTTTCGAAGGTAATGGAGTCTTTGGAGTCCTCTTAGCGGTATTGAGTCGAGACTGACTCAGAAGAAGTGTGAGTGCCATGAATTAAAGAAAGAAATGCTTCAATTGCATTTTCTGGTGATTCATTTTGGAAAATTTCACAATTTTAGAAGCGAATAATCAGAAATCTAGTTAAGCTTGAAATATAAGCAAATTCATAGGCTTAGCAGTGTATATTGTGGCTGTGAGACATTTTGTATCTTTGAGATGGACAAATTTGCGTTCAGGACCCCTGTCCATGATAGAATTCTGTTGTCCAATACACATAAAACGTGACATGGAACATGGAATAAAATCAAATGAATGCTGTCGGAAATTACGCTTGGAGAAAGACCTTATTGATAACAACGTATTTTGACGAATAATAACAAGTAAATTTAGGATAATTTATGTCAGAGAGTTTTGGGTTATACTCAAAATGCTTAAGCATCTGCGCGTCATTTTTCTTGATAATGCCTTGAACGGCATCATATGATCAGGTTGGATCCGAAAGTTGTTGCTATTCAACTTTTTGTAAACCTGTTGATAGTATTATTTTCCAGTGAAAAATTCAAGGTGCCATTTTCCTCACTTTGTTGATTGGATAGGCGCATTTGCTGCTATTGTTCAATTGATTTTTCAAGTCAATGATAGATATTAGGCTTAAGAAGTAGCAATATTTAGAAATGATAGTAGTTTTTCGAAATGGCTATAATTCTATCAATGCTCAGCGTTTTTCAGCTGTACGCATAGTTTTCCCAACTAGATTTTGATCAACCCCTTTAAAACCATCCATCGAAAGCTGAGAAAGCAGTTTTTTGTTCTAGCCGATTAATTTACGGGTAGTTCAGGAGAACACCCGATAATATTTATTCCAAAGATGTCAGAAATGAAAACGGTAAAAATAGTCACCTTAGGAGAGGCTCAAGTAGGGAAGACCAGTATCATCAGGAGATTCATCGAAAATAGCTTTTCTGATAAAGAAGAGAGCACCATTGGAGCTGCTTTCGCAGAAAAAACGTTCAATTTTGGACCAGCGTCCTATCGAATTCAGCTGTATGATACTGCTGGCCAAGAACGCTTCAACTCCATTGCGAAAATCTATTATCAGAAAGCTGATGTCGCATTGCTAATATACGACGTAACAGACGCAGGTTCATTTGCAACCTTGCAGAATTGGAACGCTCAAGTGCTAAAAAACGCTCCAAATGAAGTTATTAGAGTGGTAGTGGGCAATAAAATCGATCTAATTACTGAAGAGAAAGTCACAACCGAGGAAGTTGGAAATTTTGCGAAAAACGAAGGAGCGTTGTTTATGTTAACTAGTGCAAAAGAGGCAACAGGAATTCAGAGTCTCTTTGAAAAGGTGTGTCTAGAGGTCTATGAAAAGAAAAAAAGTCTTGATGAGGGGGAAGACATGACGATATCTATTCATAAAAGAAGCATGAAGACATCGGAGCAACCTGAAAATGATACTAATACTTCATACTGTAGATGCTAATTGAAACTTATGTGTATATGCATTAATTTTATTTCTCCTTTCACGGATCTATACAAAGTGATTCATAAGAAAAATGATGTCTTGAAATTATTGTTTGCGAATGATTTGTGAATTTTGTAGATGCCTTGAAAAAATTTTTTTTTTAAGTGCTGTTTTATATTTTTTACGATGTTGTATTGAACTTACTTTGCAGACAAAAGAGATATTTATTCTTCAAGGAAAGAATAAACAAGAGAGAAATTAATGAAGGTTTTGAGGAAAATTATTGGAGATTAATGCAAGATCATTAAACAAGCCTTGAAATCGAGATAGACAAGTTATTTAATTCAAGTCATCCATTTTGTGGTTTTTTTTTCATTTAATGAATAGCCTCACATTTTCTGATGAAGGGGAACTTCGAAACGCACCCATTTCTAACTATCATCCAAAATATGATAATTTCTCGATTATACTTCTCAGAGCCCAAGAAGAATTGCCACCTATTGTTTTCAGAAGAATTCACTCATGAAGTTGTTCAACAACCTGGAATGCGTTGACTTGATTGCATCGAAGCGCTTCTATTCAGTTCGCATCTACTTTTCAGGGTTTCTTCGACAATATTCTGGAAAATATAAATAAATAACCCTTCATTTTTATCACACTCTTTCGTTTCCTATCTATTACGTCCCATGTGTAACATACAGATTGACCTTTGTTAATCGCCTCTCCACGCCGATTTTTTTTTTCACCTGAATAATTTGATACCAAGAGCTCTTCATCAAAATCATTGTAGGACCAATCTTGATTAGCATTCCTTAATATCGCCAAAAAATTCATCGAGATACAACTTTATGTATATATATATCTATCAGAAGAAAAGGAACCATTCTGACCCTGAACAAAAGAATTTTGAAAAATTGAATTTTTAAGGAGAGGATGCGTAAAAAGGCTTAACAACAATCATAGCTCGCCGAGAAACGGAATTAAATGCTGAATCTGCAATCTTTTAACCTAGAACCTTTACATTTTTCAGATAACCGTTGAGTTTCAACATTTATCCTAATAAATTTGACGCTTCCCCATACAGAACTCTCGACAGACAACACTACACCTCGAACTTTGATCTCTTTGCTTCCCAAAACTCCCAGATGGACCTACAAATCTATAATTCACCAGTTGATCCCTTAGACTCAATCTTTTGGGCTTCCAGCGAAAACCGCTTCCTTCAAAACTATAATTACCCAGCCTACAGTTTGTAGCCCAGGGTCAGAGTTCATATTTCCCTTGCCTCATCTTTTTCGATGGATATCTTACTAAACTGTGCTACTACGAGTTTCTTGTTTTTGTTTTGATTTTTACTTTTCACATTTTGAAGCTTCAGATAAGTTCGAATTTCAAAAAGTTATTTTTGATGCTTTTATTTTCAAAAAAAAATCTGTGAATGCGGCTTCCACAAAAAAAAGGAGATGTTTCTCAACTTCCTCTGGCTGATACTAGCCATATGCGACGATTGACCAAACCGCTAACTATAGAGAGAGCTCTAGCATATTGCCCGTTGATTTGTTGAAATAATTGAAATTTATCTCTATATTTAAACTTATATAAGAAAATTGCTATGGACGTTCCTCTAAATAGTGCTGAGGAGCTTCATAATAACCCGTCTCTAGTTCAAAATCATCATCATGATGATCATCTAAATGAACGCTTACAAACAATGAAAAATAATCCAATTACCTTGTATCAAATTCTCCAGCATATGAACAACGACGTTTTCTGGAAGCTTCTGAGGCAAGAGGTCTCCATTGTATGAATTCCCAAATCCACCTTTAAAAAATTTACTCTTATTTAATTCAATTAATCAATTAAACTTACTTTCATCAAGATCAGGGAAGCTGCCGACTCCAACTAAAGTGATTCCGATACCGATGGGCTGTAGCATTGAGGACGATCCACACCAGTTAGGTAGAGGGAATAAGAAGTTTCTTGGGATAAATCTTAACATTTGCTTTGGTTTCCATTCTTTCTCTACTGAGTACAATTTCTGAATGGGTTCCTCTTTAGTGAAGAAGGGTCCAACAGCGGTAGAAGTAATCCCACCTTCCATAGTTTGAAGCATAGGAGATGAATTAGGCCACAGATTGGCGAGGTTCGCGAGATATCCTGAAATAAATTGCCTCGTTTGTAGGGTATGACTGAAAACGTCTTCTCCTGAGGAAACTCCATGGCTTAGATATATTTTGAGATAGATTTTCCTCATATTTTTGAAAAGAACATTTTTATGGTAGCAATTATTGCAACGATAAGCGGAGGTATTAGTGGCTGAAAGTCTGATATTCTGCCATGTTAAGGCATTTAGTGTCTGATTATCTAGAGAGAAGTAGTTTCGCAAGCGTTTGATATATGATTTTAGTCGAAGATCTCCAATAACGCTTAGTTTGGTGATATTCCCTAGCGATTTAAACCTGTTTTCCGAAGATAAAAGCTCATTGATCGTCATTTTAGAGCTGAGATACTGAGATGAGATCAATTTTGACTTTTTCCTTGAGGTAGCACATGAATATTTGATGCATAGTTCCATTGAGCTTGTCTTGCAATTAATTACACAAATTGAGAGAACCATCATGAAGAACTTCCTCCAACTAGGAGTCCTTGAAACAAATTGATTTTTCATGGACTGAGTTTGTCGCCCGAGAGAATGCTTTCGTTGGGTCTCTATGATTTAATATAATTATAGGCCTGGCTCGTGAGACGTATGTTCAAATTAATTAATAATACGACGATCGAGATATTAGCAGTTCTCTTTTTTAGCACACACACAATTAATTTCTTTCACAAAAAACTTCGAGACCTTTGATTAGTGGTTTTAGAATTGTAACGTTTTCTGATTCGTTTAAAAGTAGCTGGAGAGATCCTGATTAGAGAGCCTGGTTCTGCTTGAGCAAATTAAAGCAGCCGTTTTTCAGATTTAACTTTTCATAATGTTAATAGATTAAATTTTACGATCCAGATAATCACCTGATTCCCATCCAATAAATATCACTGTTCTTCTTTGCTAGGCAGCAAACTGGTAGAAATAGGAAACCTCTAATAACTCCAACCACAGCCTTTGATTAGCTGCTGAAATAGTTTGAAATCGTCAAAAAACATAGGATTGGATATATGTAAGAATCCAAATATGGTTATCCATCCAGTATCGATAACGCTAGCTTTTGCTAGTTGTATCCAATCTAAAGCAAACCGCTGAAGGGTTACTCTTCTTCCTTAGAGATTCTGTTTTTGGATCTTGAGTAAATTCGTCAATAATGCGTTTTTCAACATTATATTGTAGTGAGCCGTCAAAGCTCATGCCGAACCCTTGAGTCTTTGATGCTTTCCTCAATCCATTGAGTGCAGCTGTTGAGCATTGAGAGGTATTATTGAATTTTGCAAAGTATCAACAGAGGATTCAAAATATTCTCTTTTTGATATCTGCTGGACTGCTCTGCAAGGTTGCCCGATGATACCTTCTCTCTAGGATGTTTCCAGCTTCAGGCTCATTATGATAGTGATTTATCATCAACATTATCGAAAAGGCCTTTGTTAATGATATCGATTGGGAATGATATAATTTGGTGCGAAGCCGCAGTGATTTTCTCACCGTAAGGCTTTTTTGCGCAGAGTTGATCCGAAATGCCGATCCGGATTGTCCTATCGTGAAACTTTTTGTTTTCTTTGCCTCGAGCGAGGGTTTCAATTATGATATTGGTCCTCTATTCATATCTATTTAGCGTTCGTAGCAAGTATAAAGCCTTAGTGGGCTATTTTAAATGAAAAAGAGCTGTTTCTGCGAATTATATACCTTGAAATATGGTTTGAATTGGTTCCGTTAGTCGCTGTCGCACAAAAACGAAGATTTCTGAGGCCTTTTGCCTTCAGTTAAGCTCATGATATCAGTTTGATGCCTGACTGCTTAAATCAAGTCCAAGGGCTCGGAGTTTGGCTAGCAATTCAAATTTTTCAATCTTCCTAGAAATCAAAAACTCTTTGATTATTAAATGCAGCAGCCAGATAAATCCGGCTAGGAAAATTTGAAGATTTAGAATGGTCATAACCATGAATAAAAAATACTTTCAAGTAACTTAAATGGGAAATCTGTGTTGTGGCTCTCTTGTTGCGTCATTTTGAGGAAGATTTGACTGATTTTAGAGATAAAATGCACTCAAATCGAGGTGTTAGATCTTTAAATAATCATATAAAGTTTTTTTCAATTGATTATTTAATCAGAAACCTCTTTCATGGGTTCTTTAGGATATCCATAGCCGGTAAATTATCATGGTAAAAAACTTATTGTTATGATTCTTTTCATATGTAATTCAAAATAGTGGAGTGCACTCATTGGCTGTTCGAGGGCTTTTTTGCCTGTTCTTCGCGGTTTAGAGCTGCTAGATTACCATACTACTATTATATCGAAATATCAAAGTAAGAAAATTGTTCAAGAATTCCAGCATGACTATTTTCCTGTCGAAATAATTTCTTTAACCGCGTTTTTGGATATTCGGACCTTGAGAAATTTCGAATTGATACTTCTATGCAAGTTAGGAGCCATAGATTTTCAATTTAATCAGAAAAAAGGGATCAAAAGACAAATGATGAGAATGCTCGGCCTTCGTTGATAAGGGGTAAAACTTGAGATACGATATTTTGCTCTCATATCCTTCTTAATAATTGCTTACACACCAGCTGAATTTGAATTAGAAAGAGTATAACTCAGGTTAAGTGAGAAAGCATTTGAACATTTTCAAAAATTTATGTTCGATGAATGAGGAACTACTTTAAAATCAAAATTCGAATTCGTTCGTCTCTGAAAAAGTCTTTTAATCGTTATATCTTCTGATGATAAGTTGAATGAAAATGTTTTAAACTCCACGTGTCATGAGCCGATGCCCTTAGGTTGAAAATATTAATATAATATCATTTAATACCATTTTTCAAGGAGGAAAAAAATTAATCCTGGTATACCTTTAATCTACAGCAATATTGACAGTTTATTTGCGAAGAAGCGACCCGACAGCTACCAGTATTTGGTTCATGCTCATATTATGCCAATTTTTACTTGAATAGATCGACTAGAAATTCTAGTCTCTGAAGAAGAAATTAGTGATGTTGAAAATCCAATCGTATTTATGAAAAAATTAGCAATGTCTTTTTAAAATAACTTTTTCCAAAAAACAGCAGGCATTTAACTCTCGATATCAATTGTAAATGAATGGTAAGGAGAGCTGGAGTCTTAAAGTTGGATAACGAAGAATTCTGAGTGGATTCAGGATTTCATCTATTTTTCATAAATTCCAGACTATTTAGTTTCATAGGCTCTCTTCCCGTGAAAAGCCAGATAGGAAGGCTCTACAAATAGCTGGTAGAGCAAGGAGTCAGTCTCTCTCTCTTCTGCAACGTCATTGAGGCAAAGAAAGGGAAGGTACTCCTCATCGTCAAAAGGGAGCTTGAACGAGTGCAACCGCATCAAAATCGAATTGTTAAAATATTCACTAGAGATCATATCCGACTTTGAAAAGTCTTAATTCTAGGCCGAATGAAATTTGACCTCATTCTCAAGGATTGATTGATTAATTTTATTTT
>ENA-UOTZ01002005-UOTZ01002005.1-compost-metagenome-genome-assembly--contig:-NODE-2005-length-11806-cov-12.359536_pt1 | contig 11806 bp, 8 predicted proteins | sample MGYA00238144_ERZ746983 | MGnify/ENA primary metagenome ERZ746983 (study PRJEB28759, sample SAMN06268863) | compost metagenome | isolation source: single cell | place: USA: California, Emeryville, Joint...
TCAGGAAGTCTTGGGGAGAGTCTCACGAGTTTGCAGTCATCTGTTGTGAGCAGCATCAGTCCGTCTAACACCTGCGTGTTCTTCTTCTTGATGGTATTCTTAAATGGACCTTCAAAGATCTATTTAATAGGAAAAATTTCAGAATTGATTCAATGAAACTGTGCAATTGCCTTTAAAACCGAGCCTTTTGGGTAGTCAACTTCCTCTGTTTCTGCTTTATAATAAGGTTCTTGGACAACAGGATTGTAAAGGTCCACACTAAATGGATTATATGAGCTTGTCGGGGCTGTAACCTTTTTTGCTGGTTCACCTTCCTCTTCGTCAGGATCGAACAAAATAGCTTCTTTTTTGCTCTTTGACAAACCCTCTTCTGGATGTATTTCTTCCATTTCAAGGTCTCCTGTCAGATTTTTCGATTTGCTGACTTCCCTTTGAAGTCTATTGTCCGCTTCTTCGTCAGAAAAAGCGGCAGGTTCGTCTGAGAATTTGGACGTCTGTGGATGCTTGCTCTTATCTTCTTCAGGTGACAGTGGTTCCAACCTATTTTTGAGAGTCGTAGGAACCTCTTTTCTCTCAGGTTCTTTTTTCGATTGTGTAACAAGAGATTGGAACCGAGAAGGCGCTTGCTCCTGAGTTTTCTCTCCCAGGAGCATCTTCAAATCATCTATTTGCGAAGCCGTGGTGCTCTTTGCGGCCGCAGCCTGTTTGGCTTTCTTCGCCTTCAATCGCTCCGCTTTCTGGTCGAATTCGGAGAGTTTCGAATCATCTGCTTTCGCCAAGTCATTCAAAACCTCAATGGCAAACTGCTTGCTCAGTATCATTTTCGAGAGAGCTTTAAATTTCTTGGCTTTATCAAAGAAGGTTCTTATTTTCTCACTTTTATGCATATATTTAGCATAGTTTTCATGATACTCACTAAAGAGGTTAACTTCGATGTCCTTTGAATATTTTTTGATCTGCTCCTCTGAAAGACTCCCAAAATAAGTGTTCTGTTTTATAGCCTCTCCAAATTTCTTACGATTTTCCTGTCGCACATCTTCGGTCACTTTTTTGGGTTTTGTTTCTGGAGGAAGCACTTTTTTATCCTTTTTACTTTTCTCAATGACTTTGTCAGCGGATTGTCCGCTTGAGTCAAGTTTCACTTTCTTTTTCAGCTTCCAGTCACCGTCATCTTTGTTGGGTGAATCTTCCGGAGACATTCGGCTAAATTTATGTTCATATTGGAAACTGTCGTCCATTAGCTGCTTGCTTGGATTGATCTTCCTTCTCTCTCGTTGAATTAGTTTGGGCTTTTTCTCCAACGGCTCGTTTCCGGCTAGTTTCTTGTCTTTCTTACTTTTTACAGTGGCCTCAGAACCAGACGCCTGATCGCTGTTTCCTGCCATCAGCGCTTTCTCCGCCTTTAACATGCTGATAATCTGCTCGTCCGAATTCTGGAAGATATTCTTCACTTGAGACTCAACTGCCGCTTGGTGACTTGGGTCAAGTCCCAGCTGAACTTTATACTCGATAATTTCCTCCTTAATATCAACGAAACTCTGATGCGACGAATGAAAAGCCTCGAGGATCTCAACGTTCTTTATATTGTATAAATCTCTTAATTCAGCTTCTGCTTTCAGGAGTAGTTGCTCTGCGTAAATGATATTTTCCCGTAATTTCGCAATTGCGTTTTTGCTAACCAACAGAGAGTAACCCTCGGCCAACAGGGCTTTTAGCACTGAATAGGTTATCTTAGGTACCTCAGAGGCTCCTCGATCAAAGCTCTCTTCGTTTTTGCGAATGCTGTCCACTTGTAGATTCCAGACTTCACATTTTAAGTCCTCGAGTTCTTCTCCCATATCCAGGTTTATCTCATCGATTCTTTGCGTTAACAACCTTACTTCGCTGAAATCAAGCTCATTTCCCTTCCTCAGCTGCTCTGCTTTCTTCGAAACCTCATCCATAATCTCCTTTGACTTAGTGTACTCTTTCTGAATCGCCTCAGCTTCCTTAATCGCAATAGGCGACTGCATATACTGCTCGACAGCGAGCTTAATCAAGTAAAATACGAGTTTTCCGTCTTTAGATTGACGCTTGCAGTCCTCCAATGCTTTCTGGAACGACTGAGCTTTTTGGATCAGCTGGTTGAGGTTTCTCTCCTCGTTGCCATGCGATATCGGCAGCTTTCGAAAGATATCTTGTAAGGTAAGAAAAGTCTTGAGCGGCTCTTTGATTCCTTTTTCTGCATTTTCCATGCACAACTGATTATACAACTCCAAGGCTTTTTTCCCATTTGTTAAAATATCTTGAATGTATCTTTTTTCCTCAGTCATCTCGATTTTACAAGCCGCGATCTCGTCATAAAGTTTTTTGAGGTCTGTAGAGGTCTTTAACTCTTTGCGGAACTGTACTAACTGGTCTATTTTGCTATGAGACGTCGCTTTTACCATAGTTGATAACTTCTCTTCTACTGCGCGGTATTCGTTAACCTGAGCAGACAGTTTTGAGCTAAATTGGATTTGCTCATTCAGGTCTTTGTAAAGATTTGATTGATGGAGCTCTGGGTGGCGTGGCTTGACCGCATCTGCTTTCTTTATGAGGTTCGTCCACTCTTTAAACCCTCCCTTATGTTTGTCACCAGAGTTGCTGAGTTTCGCTAGAGCGTGGAAGTTCCATTCGTAAATGAATAACTTCTCATCTGCGTCTTCTATTTGAAACTGCAAAAGCTTCAGCTGGTTCTTGAGAGGATTGAGCTTCCCAGAGATAGCCGTGGCTTTCTCTGGAGTTAGATTATAGGTGCTTGTGTCCAATTTGTTCGCTTCAAGGAATGATTGAAGCTCTTTCTGCCATTCCTCGGCTGCGTAGAGATCTGACTCCATCTTTTCAATCTCTGACGGTTCAATGGAAATATTCGACGTCTTTATCGCTTCCAGCAGTCGTTTACACTCACTGACCGTGGGTCTTTTCTGGCTAGCTCCCATTAGCAGTTTTTTCTTGGCTTTTTCATCTTGGGTTTGATTGACGGATTTGAGGGCCTCGTTAAATTCGCTCTGACTTTTCTTATATTTATTATATTGGTCCATTACCGCCGAAAGCGAATCTAATAAATTTCTTATAAACAGAAACAGTTTATTATCGATTGGGATCTTGCACAGAGAACCCATATGTAATATCTCCTTCAGCGACTGGTAGTTCAGGCGTTTGCCTTGCTCATGCAATTTCTGAATAGTTCGGGCTTTTATTACCCATTCAATAATGAGGTTAGCATTTGCGATGGTCTGTATTGCGTCGTCGTTTCGAACTCGAGCCTCTTGCAACTTCGTTCTTAGCTCTTTTATTTTCGAAGATAGCTCTTCAGTGTTAGTTTGCTCCACCAAATTCGCAAACTCATCACTGTTCTTGAATTTTTGAAAACTGTCCAATACTTCTTGATATTCCGCTTCAATCTTTTTCAGTTCACTTAAAGTTGGGTTTTTCTCATGGATTTGATATAGCTGTGCCGTTTCCACAAGCGTTTGTAATTCTTTTGGTGTGATCGATATCTTGCTGAGAGCAAAAGCAGCTTCTTTGTTCCAAACGAGTTGAGCGTACTTATAAAACACCTCTCTGATCCGGACATCGCTATGCTCGATTCCCTGGCCGTTCTTCACAATCTGAGAGAGATCTTGACCGTATTTATTCCAATCACTCTCGAAAACACTCGAATTAAGACAAACTCTGCACGAGTGATCCAAAGTGAATGGCTCTTTGCCTTTCATATTGGATTTTGTCGTTTCGATCTCCATGGTGTCGTAAGGAATCGCAGGTTGCTTCTTCTGCCAAAAATTGTAGAATTTTTCCATCCATTTGTACGATTTCTCCAACGAAATAAGCGTCTCCTTCTGAGGAATCTCGATCTTGGCTGCCTTGATATCGTTTATTATCGCCTGGGCTTTTTCTGAGATATCCTCTTTGCTGAATTCTTTCTGAGCCAGTAATTCGTTTGCTCTTTCTTGCAAGGCCTTTCCTTTGCCTATCTTCGCTTCGATGTCACTAAAGATACTCGCGTCTGGCTTAAACATCGTTTTTCCTAATTCTAGCTTCTCTTCCATTGCAGAGAGAAGCGCCGTTTTCTTCGAAATTGTTGTCAATTCATGGTAGATGTTTATCTATCGAATAGGAATTAATATTCTCATTAAAACATCATTCAAGAAGTTTATTACCTTATGCTGGATATCTTCAAGCTCTTTGAAGGTAAAGGCAGCTTTATCAGCATCTTTCTGCAGAGATTTTAGGAGCGCAGGGTCTAATTGAACATCTAAATGCTTCTGTAGTTTCTGCTGCAGGTGTTCACAGTGCTTTATTTTGTCTTTAAGCTGCTGAAACTCGTCCTCGAACGTAAACTCTTGATTTTCAATCGTTTCTTTGAGCTCTTTCGCTTCTTGCAGATGCAATTTGATGCTTTTCGGCGCTTCATTAGTTTCTTCAGACTCATCGACCATTGTATCCGCTTTAGCAGAGGTAGCTCCTTTTTCCTTTTTTTGAGTGCTGTTTTCAGCAGCCTTAAGGAAGTAAAGCAGACGCAGATGCAGAGTTTTGCATTTCTCAAAAAGATCGAGTTTCTGGAGCATTTCTGGTAGGAAAGCGGACAAAGAGCACATTTCTCTGATATACTCAATAAATTCCGAAATTTTTCCAGGCTGCGTCAAACTCTGCCAATTTTTCACTCTTTGAATCTCAGCTTCCAACTCCGATGTCACCTCCAAGAAATCAATTTCGAGGTGCTTTCCTCTCTCTGCCAGAGCTTCGAGCTCAGCGAGGCTCAACTTCTTCTGAATCAACTCTTTGGCGCTCGTGATTGCCCGAGAGAAGAGTTTTTCGGCGGTTTCGAAATTCTCGCACTTATCAACGCGATCAAACTCGCTCTGTAACGAGTCGCTGCTATGATTAATGTTGCCTGCTTTTTCTTCAAGGACCTTTTTTTGCTGGTTAAAAAACGACTGCGCGGCTTGAATCATTGACTCTAAGTGCTGTTTTTCTGGAGAATCTGACATGCCTTCCTTGTCTGCTTCTTCAATGAGACTTTTAACCTCTTCAAACGTTGACTTTCTCGTGAGAACATCGGCAAAAGATTTGAGCCAGTTTAACTTAGCTGATTTGTTCTCGAGAGTTTCTTGAATTTTTGAGCATTGAATATTGTTTTTCGTGTAAATTTGGTTTATTCTCTGCAGTTTCTCCATCGTTTCGACGTTCTGCTTGAGCACTTCTTCATCGATCCTAAAGAACAATTCCTTATAAACCGAAAAATTTCTAGCGGTACTTATTATGAGCGCTGTCATATATTGATAGGATAGCGAACTCGTCTTCTTTCTTTTCAATGAGGAACGAAATTATGAGATCAGTTGCTTCTTTGAGTATGGCTTTCCTGAAGGACATGGCAATAATCCCTTGGATATTCAACGGCAATCGCTTTGCCGCTTCAAGGAGGTCTGGCTGAGAAACAACCATAGTTTCGACCTTTTTTTCGAGTATCACTGCAGTCTCGATGAGATCTGAGATGTAGAACCTGTAGACATAGCTGGGAACCAGCTTTGCAGGGTCAATTTCGACGTTCATATGCTCCTATCAGAAAAAAGCATTAAAATATTCAGCTAAACGGACTGTATGGTTACGGTTGAAGGCGAGAGGCTAGTTAGTTTATAACGATACCACTCTCTGCAACTCTGGCAAAAGTATTCTGGGAGCGCTTCTCCTTCATCTGGTGCCACTCCAACACACGTGCCATGGAACCAGTTCGCACAGCAGTCACAGCGAATCATAAAAATATTCGGGTCATACGGTTTTTTGCATAAACAAAACAGGTCTTCAGAACGGTGCATTGGACACTCAAAATACACTCTTCCACCTCGAAGATTCGAACTTTTCGTTCTCTTCGCCAGCATTTCTGCCAATCGAGCTTGCAATTTTTCATATAATTCGATAAACAGAGGGTCATCTGCAGCTTCAGGATTCGCGGGCTCTTCGATGTCCATTTTGACCTCTTCTTTTTCTGCTTTTTCCTCAGCCTGAGAGCTATCGCCAGCTTTTTTAGTTCCTTTTTTCTTAGCAGCTGCACCGCCTTTCTTCTTATTATTGCCGGTTTCGTGCTTCGTTTCTTCTACCATTGAGTTTTCATTTTTCAAAGGCTCCGGTTCTTCCAGTCCATTAATCGTTTTTTCGCACTGCTTGTAGAGCTCAAACACCTCATGTTTTAGCTTTTCGTCCGCTTCAAACGATGCCCATATGTCCTCTACCTTTATCGTTTCGAAATAAGGAGTCCAACCACTGTGAGTCTCCTCATCCTGGAGCAAGTAAGGCACTTTGTTTTTCAACGCGCAGTAAAAATGGGAATAGAGTCCGCAGTCAGGATTAAAGCACTGCACCACGTTATCACCGCCTTTACAATAGTCACACTTCTTCCTCTGAGACCTGGTTTTCTTTCCTGGTCGGTCCTTTTCGATCTCCGGACCAATCTCCATGGTTTTGAAATCATACACGGTCCACTCGTCGCTATACAACGCACATACAATATGCACCCATTTGCTATCAGTGGTCTTGCGTTGAAGTCCTCCTTGAAGTTTGCACACTGCGCAATTCTAAAATTGATCCATTGAGAGAGTTATTCTCTATATTATGAGGCTGAAATGCTTACAGGCTTGTTGAATGAACTTAGGTAACGGCATCGATCGCAAACAAACATCGTAACTTCATTCTCATAATCTGTTATGATGTCCTCGTGAGGTGTATCGATCCCATGACACACAAGATGCACGGGCGTGAAGCAGCCATAGCACCACATGAATCTCATTGCTATATTGAAAAGAACGCGTTGAAGGCGCGAGAGTCAAAGGGAATGATTATCCAATGAGGACTTACCTGGATCGTATTCTGGAGTCTTGCGCTCGCACTTCTTGTCGTGGATACGGAAGCATATGTCACAGTAGATATCTTCGTTTTGCTTAAATAAAATTTATTAATTCAAGTCTTAGTGTAATCAAATTGAGAGGAAATCTCAAAGACAAACAGCGATTTTATTTACTAATAAGTCTTCAAGCGGGATGTCGAACTTTCTAGGATTTCTAACAAGAGACTTTAGGTCAGCTTCGTTGCCAGTTGTTTCTAAAAGCGGCATGTAAACAATCGAGGCCAGAGGGAATGGAAATGCGCATGATTTTAAGTTTTTCGTGGATAAGGAAAAAGGAGGGAAATCAAGAATCAGATAGAAACGGAAAAAATTCTTTAAAACAGCAAGACAGGGCGCGAAGGCTCCCCTAAGGGAGATCTAGACTGAATCAAAAAGCATCCCATACCATCATCTTTAGCAGATCCTCTCATAATTTGAACTTTTTTTTCGTCTCAGAAATTTTATTCTGAATTTTTTAATTCTTCAATTGGGCTTGTTTTTCGAAAAAAAGACCCTTCAACTTAATCGTGGACTCCATAAGGTTAATATTACAGACGCTTCCAAATGTTATGGCTCTGGTCTCTGAGAAAAACCAAACGCTGTTTCACTGTGCTATATTCGAGGATCACAAATAGTAAAGTAATAGCGGCAGATTAGGACCTCATATTACTGAGATCTGTCCGTTCTGCCTAGGAAAACATAACAATCTTTCAATAATTCTGTTTGCAGAGCTAATATTGCAATTCCAATGACGGAAAAATCCCTAATCGGAGACTTGAGACATAAAAAAGCATTGTCCTTAGATCGTCAACAAAATATGAAAATCAAATGATCAATGGCGTATTGAACATAAACTGCCTAATGAATAGATAGTATCTTCTTTTCCCGCAAGCTTAACAGTATAGCCTGCCCCACCTCTGACGGTGAAGAAAAGCAAATGAATGTATTAAGTAAATTTTTAGCGGATGGTTTTTCATTATTGAGAATTTCCAATACGACTAGCTTAGGGCGATTGTAAATTTAATTATTCATTATCTAGCAAAGCCAGGGGCGATTAAGTTCCCTCTTCCTTATTGCGACTCTGCTCGTCATGATATGTTTGTTAAGCGCTTAGCGTTTGGGTTAAAATTTATTGAATATCGATTGTGAGTTCAAATTCCTACACAAGAGTATGGAAAGAAAGCAAAACACTCTCGTTACAACCATCCCTTCAGTAATACCTCTCAAATTTCTCATCGTCTCTTTGACCATCTAATTTTCAATTCAAATGCGCAATTCTAACTCTCATACTTAGAGAATCAGCGAGCAAGACGACCATTCAGAAGATTCTTCACCTCAGTTTAGAGAGAGTATCACAGCGGATTCTGGCACTCAAAAAGTCCGAATAAAACCTGGGACTGGGCAGGACGATGATCTCGTCACTGACCTGAAAAATTTGGTTAATGATTATGATTTGCAAACACACACAAACTTCTATGGGCCAGGAGGAGTCTCCACCGATCATGGTGCTGAAAGAGGAATGCCACGGAGATCTCTAAGCAATCCCGCTATATCGAAATCTGACCAAGCTGCACTGTTCCAATCATATGAGGATTTTCAAAATGATGCTAACACGCCCAAGCGGAGTGGAATTGGGGTAGATGAATTTCCTTCTTATTCAGGTAGCAACTATCCAGACTCTTATTATGAAAGAGAAGCAGGTGAATTTAGCTTAGCCAATCAGCTAGTAACAGCGAATTTTGAAGGATTTATGCAGCCCGAAACGAGATCCGGCTACTCGAATCAGATAGTACCACCGCTAATGCAAAAGAACACCAGTAATGGCCGAGCCAACAATAAACAGAGTGGTGAGAGAGTTATTAATAAGAGTACTGTGCTAAGAGCTTGCCACTAAATAGGAGGAACCTATGCAGATGATAAGAGTCTACGTATTAGCCAGCGCAGCGATAGGTCAACGGATTCCAAGCGCCTTAACCTATCAAAAAGCCAAGGGAGCTTCAAGCAGCCTCAAGATCCAAACCGCCCAAAAGAAAAGAATTCAGTGTATGCAAAAGACGTCATACGCCCAAAGATCACAGCGAATGCCAAATCTCAGGACAATCCCTACGATAAAGACCCGATTTTCAAAATAATAAACAAAGAAATCACTGAAAGTGCTATCAATCAAATGCATAGAGTTATTTCTTTCAATTTTTCTGCTTTGGTAACCTTGCTTCAATGAAGGACCCTAACCGAAAGAGGCTGCCTCCCAATGTCCTTGAAGAGATGGCTCAGCAAAGACATACTTGCGCTCATTGTTTAATGCTGAAACGGCAATACCTTGTTCCCAAGAAACCAGGCGCGTACCCTGCTTCTCATCTCCCACACGATCAGCATTGCAAGCATTATCAACCGGGTAAAAAGGGCAATGTTGAGACAGACTCAGGCAAAAAGAATGTAAATTCCTCAATTTTGAAATGCATTTGAACACTGTCCATAGAAATGGCTTAGTCGCGGTAATTCAACTGCTATGGAAAAATCTCCCGACTCGCATGAAGGCTCAATGCATAATATACTATCAGGTCTCAATGACGACGCTGAATCTAAAATTCTTGCCAGAGATAATATCGAGCCCAATGAGCTAAAGGCTCTGCTTGAGATGACGGAAGACGAACTATATGAAGCAAAAAACAAAATAGAGGCGATGAAAAAAGAGAAGGAACTGCTCAAGCAAGAGATGGAGAAGCTTGAAAACGCAAAGAATAACCTCGCGATGCGGTTAGACTCTGCTAATGGGTTATTTGATAGCCATATCGAAGAATGGACGAATTTGCTGGAGGAAATCAAAAAGCATATGACGATCTGCGGGAAATTTTTCATCGCAGAGTCCGCCAATGATGAGCATCTGCAAGAACTAATAGACAAGTACAGTCAATTAGGGCAGGCTGCTATTGAGATGGTGCCGAAGGGACAAACGAAGCTGCTTCAGAAAGAAGCCGATGAGCTTGCAAAAGATAAGAATAAAACATTAGATAAAACAAACGAGCAGTTGGAAGCTATCGCGTCACTGAAATCTGATAATGAGAGTTTGTTAAAACGCCTTATTGATTTACTCTACGGGCTGATGAACCGAATGCGTGAAATCAAAGAAGGACAGTTTATCAGCAATGAGAAACAACTTCGAGATGAACTGATTAAAGCGAAGCTAGAGAATGAGAAAAAGCAGCAACAGATCGATCAGTTGATCAAAAATAACGAGAGACTAAACGTAGATTTAGAAAACGCTTATATGAGAGCGATCAATAATGCTCCTGATGGACTCAAGAATAACGTCAAGAAGTTAATCGAACTGCAAAAGAAATCTGATTCTCTTCAGAGAGAGAACCTCGAGCTTAAAGACTCAATCGCATTGTTTTCGAAAGATAAAGAGGAATTTGAGGTAAAAATCCCTGCATTGAATATCTTATTGAGTATAACTAGGAACAAAAAGCTGCTCTGCTGAGGTCGCTGAGAGCAAGATACGGAGACGATCCAAACAAGGGGTTGAAGGAGTATCTTAACGATCTAGACTGTGAGTTATTGTAAATGATTCATGTTATTTCTGGTCTGAATGCTTTTGAATTCTAGCAAATCTGGACGAGCGAATAGCTCCAAGTTTGTTCAAGGCATGAAACTTGAAGACATGGAAAAGAAAATTATTGAGCAAGAAGCTGAACTTGAAGCAACAAAAACACAAAAAGAGGAGCTGGAGCGATGGAAAGAGAAATTCATGAAGAACAAGAAACTGGATGAAGCTTTGAAGCAGCTGTCATTAGCAATTCTTTCGAAGGTAGCACTCATTTTCATAGTTTTCTGAGCTTGATAAAATTGTCGTAAACAGAGTGGATCAGGCAGCATGGACGAAGAGTCGAAGAAATTGATCAAGGAGTTGTTTGGAGAATCATTTGGAGATATTATCAAACAATATGAGAGAAAGATCGCAGAACTTGAAGAGAGAAGTCAGAAGAGCTTCTATGATGAGGACGAGCAGCACGAAGAGCCATCAAACCCGCCGAGTACCCCTTCCTTTTGTGGCAGTTTTATTCAAATATTGTTTTTCGCTAGTATTTGGAGTCGCTAAAGATTGGAGGCAAACATTAGGCGCAAAAGATAGGCTCACTCCTCAGGAACAACTGATCAGCGACCTCAGAACCGAGATAGAAGATTTGAAGGAGAAAGAGGAGATTCTTGCCTCGAGAATTGAGACCCAACGAATCGAAAATTCAGCACTTCAGACTCAACTCTCAAGACTCCAAACGAGAGCAGCAGAAAACTCGAATCCGCAATCTAGTCGCTTGGCCAAAGATGTTCAGCTGTACAAGCAGCAGATCGATAATCTAGTAAAAATTCTTGGGTTGCGGTGAAAATAATTGCTTCATGTGCAGCTTCGAGATAAAGCTGAGCTCGAGAGGACTCTACATAGGCTTAAAGATAAAAGTCATCCCACTTCGATTGACAATGGTAATAACTGTAATGTTTTCCCCAATTAACTTGATGTGTTCAGTGGATTCTCCATTACTTGGTGGTTCTAATTCAGGAATGGATAAAAACGATTTTTTGATGCTCATTCACATGCAAGCTAGCACTATTGAGACGAAGTAAGCAATTGTTGAGATGGTAGAAATATAATTTTCGATGTTTAATAGGTTGCTGGATCCACAACATATGACATTTTCTCCATTGAATCAGCAGGACTATCAGCTACCAGACTCAAGCATCTCTTTGCCGGAGGCTGATAAATCTCATGAACTGAAGAAACGTTTTAGCTTCTTCGGAGGAGACAATTAGGCGAGCGGATAAGATATTTTACAAAGATATTTGTGCATAAGCAACCAACTAATTTATCTGATTAATGTAAACAAGTTGATTCATAAGAAAATGGCAAAT
>ENA-UOTZ01002006-UOTZ01002006.1-compost-metagenome-genome-assembly--contig:-NODE-2006-length-11791-cov-11.589892_pt1 | contig 11791 bp, 6 predicted proteins | sample MGYA00238144_ERZ746983 | MGnify/ENA primary metagenome ERZ746983 (study PRJEB28759, sample SAMN06268863) | compost metagenome | isolation source: single cell | place: USA: California, Emeryville, Joint...
TAATAATTCTGATTAGGCAGAAGAATTCATGAAAATCATAATACAGTGTTTTGACGTGCAAGCACAAGTCGATTTCTATGCACTACAATGCAAACAGCAGTCATTTTTCGAAATTAAAGCGAAAAAATACTTTCAAATGAAAAAGCCTCTTACCAAGACAGTATTAACAAACCTCCATTTTAGAGTCTTGGCGTAGAAATATTAGAGCAAAACTAAGATGTCTTAGCAATATCGAGAATTATTTTGAAGTTTTAACACTCGTAAAATTTGTTTGTTATCAGATATCAAATATACCGGCAGCACCGCGTACACTCTTCTACAATTCAGGTATTGTGTCGTGATTCTTCGAAATATTGGTCGCCAAATAAGAAACAAAAGACTTGTCATCATTACAATTCCCAGAACAAGTAGCACGATGAGTGACTGCTGGAATCTTTGCATTATTTCAGCGAGATTTTCACCCTCAACCTCCATTTGCGTCACAGCGAGCGCATCAGCCGCTACTGCGAAGGCTTGGCGTTCTTGAACTTGAGAGGAATTGAATAACTGGAGCACCGTCTCTCGCGTTGGATTTGCCAAAAACGTTTGCTTTAGGGTAGATACATAATCATAAAATTTATCCAACAATCCTGCGAATCCATTTTTTGCAGCTCCATTAAACGCTGTTTTACAAGTTTCATAGTTGGGGTTGGTTTTAATATCATCGCAAGCGAGTATTGTACTTACATTCGCATACCGTTCTTTAAGCCGGTCACTTGCATAATCTGTAGCAAGCAAAGTTGCTGATGCTGTCTGCATCATATTCACAATGCTATCTCGGAACCCTTTAAAATGACCGATGTACTCTTCCACGGTCGGAATCAATGCTTTTTCTTCGGTGCTGTTATACGTGTTGATAAGCTGATGTGTCAGTCCGATAGCCTCTCCAGAGTAAGGCGCGACCTTAGCTAGCATGTCGATATTATTGATATAAGGAATAGCTTGCTTTGTTTTCTGCTTGAAGTAGATGTTGGCGGAAAGATAGTATGCTAACACATATACGATAGGAATGAGCGATAGAATAATAATAACAGGCATTTTTGCCTCTTTATTCCTGTATACCAGGCGCGTGGCATGTCTCGACTTTCTCCTCTGACCATGCTTTTCTTTGGCTTGACTCGGCAATTGATAATTCTTAACGGTAATGTCAGTGCCAAAGAACGCTTTGTATTCGGTCTGGAACATGCAGAAATAGTCTCTGATCAGCTCATGAGGGATTGTGAGTACCTGCCTCATGAGCTCTGATTTACGTTGCTCAGTTAATTTCCAAACGACGAGGAAAGCTACTACGATTACTACTGCAACCGTTGTTCCAATTGCCAAAATAATGTCAAAAAGCGTCAGAATGCTTAAGTAACGCAGGTTAAAATCGGAATAGAGGATTGATCTCATTTCTTCATAGACGTCTAGGTATGGCAAATTGTAACTTGAGATCCAAACAGCTTCTGAAAGGTCCAAGGTGAACTTGGAGAAGTCTGTCTTGGTTAATTTGTATATTACTCCTAAGTATATAGAAGATGCCTCAAACACAGTTACATTCCTCGGAGTGTCATATATACCCTCACGGCCAACCGAAATTTCAAACTTTTTGAACTGGAAGTTCGGAGAGAGAGCTTCCACATTATAATTAACCATATATTGGTTGAATTTCGCCAAAAATCTACGAGTTCGATCTTGGAAACTCGAAGTCACAGATTTTTTCAAATAAGCTTCAATGCTTGGGGGATAATAATCATTATTGACGGCAATTGCTTGCTGTACATTTGCGAAGACGCCTTTAACAACTGAATTGAGGTAGGATGGAAATGGAGCGACTTCCGCAAATTGCGAGAACTGATTGTAGGCCTGCGAGAGTATCACATAGCTTACAATGATCATGATGAGTAATCCAAGCACAGAGAGATGCCCGAAGATATTAATCCCAACTAAAAACCGAGGGATACTGAGTCCTGAGATCATCTGTTTGATTCGTTTTCTTTTACTGTCTAATAATGAAGAAGAGAGCTGTGATGACTCCTCATGCTCGAAATTTTCATGTGGAGAGTCTTTTTCACTGTAGGACAGCTGATTATTCCTCACTTTGAGCTGGTTTTTACCATCTGTGTCAAAATCCGAGTTACCATTTCTGCTTGGAGACTGGGTGTGAGAAAAATCATCATTCGGTACAGAATCTGGTATAGTTTTGTTTTCTCCCTGGAAGTCTAAAGTAAATGTGAATGTACCATCAGTTGTGAGCTTTTTCAGATCGAGAAGTTGACTTCTTGAGGTTATCGTGGAATGTTTCTTTGATTGTGAAGCAATCTGGCTGATAGTAACAGCAAAGTATTCAGCATTAAACAATTGAAGGCTCCGCTTTGAAATAGTGCCACTCAAAAGCAATACTTGATAGTTTTTTTGAGACCGATTCCTCTTACTGCTGTCGCTCAATTTCGATCCTGAAAAAAATTCGAATTCGCATTCGAAGTTGATGCAATTATCTCCATTAAGTGCATTTGGGTCGAAAGTAGGGAGGAATTGCTTAATACTTGAGAACCTCAGCAAATGTGTTGCAGCTTCTGCTCCGGGGATCCTGGCAGCTTTAGAGAGCGATTTTAGCAAGAAATTCGAAAAACCAATTGGTTCAAGTGTCTCATTGAATAAAAACCCATGAAGAGGAGTAGGCACTTGATAGACGTACAGAACGAGAGCAAGTTCGTTATTGAGCATGACCTCGAAGGTCATTAAAACTTTGATTTCAAGCAAACTTCCATCCATCTTCTGGAGGAAAACCTTGGACCATTCCATGTCTTCTAAGTTTGATCCATTTTCGAATGCGTTGGTCACTAGATTTCGGAATTTTTCTTTGAAAGCGTTTGGAAATATAGTATCAATTTTAATTTTTGAGGCTAGAATGTCGTCTGGGAGACCGACCAGAGCCCCGAAATTCTTTGAAAAAACGATTCCTTCTCCAAATTTGGTCTTGCTGAGCGAGAAGGTGGCGTAAGATAACCTTGAACTGGCATCCAGGTTCATCAGCACTTTTTTTTCTGGGATTTGGGAATGTCCTTCGGTCAGGTCTCTCAAATTGAAAGCCTTCATTCTTGACATTTCTACTTCAAGCTTCAAAGATCGGTATCCATGAGACATTTCGTAAAGGCATATCTGAATATATTCATAAAGAGCCATGGTCTCAATGTGATGACAATCAGAGTCTAAGATTTTTTGAAGTTCTTTCAGAAGTTTCTCTCCTTTGTCTGTGAAATCGACGGAAAGTTTCTTCAGAATATCGAGATCACATCCTGGTTCCAGCAACCTTGCGAGTATTTCTGCCCTTATAGATACAAGTTCTTGTGCTTTGTTCACATGGTTCTGATGAGATCGTTGGATATCAAGGACTCCTCGAAGATGGAATTTATCTTGGGATTCTTCTGAGGTGAGGCTCTCTTGTATCGTTTTGAGGATGACTTGGTTACGAATTGAGAGTTGTTTTCCGTAGATATGTCTGAGCTCGAAAAGCTGCTGCAAGGCTTTGGATTTATTGCCACTGATTTCGGAAAGGAATTGGATACGAGCCACCCGTGCTGAGAATGAATCATGAGGGTTTCTCTCTTGGATGAGCAAACTGTACTGTCTTTCAATGAATTTTATGAGTTTAGGTCTTAAATCTGATTTGAATTTTGCTTCGCAGACTTTACCGATCTCGCTCTGGTCTTTTGAAAAAACTTCTTGGCTTTCTTGTTCAGTGAGAAGAATTTGAATTATTTTAGCGAAATCGTAAGGGTCATCTCTGATGGATTCAAAATATGTGTATAAGCTTCTCAGGGTGAGATTCTGAACGAGTGCATTTCTCTTCAGGCATGACCTTTGAAGATGGTTGAACAATTCCAGTAGGATTAACTCTCGGAAATTGAGGATCACTTTTACGAGAAGACTTCCGATAATTAAGGTTGGAAAGCTTGCCGCGACTCCTCTTCCGGATAGAATCAGTTCTACCAGGACATACACCGATGTAAAACTGAAGATGATATGAACCGTCTGATATTTTCTCAAGTTAACGATAGGATAAACCATTAACCTCATCGTCCTTAGCAGACATATTATCAGAAAAGGTATGGAGATCCCCAGAGAAACAGGGCCACTGTCGATGAGTTCAGCGGTGCTGATAAAGTATCTTTTAACGTAATTCGTGCTGAGACCTGCAGCCAGCACTTGAATTGCAAAGTCTTTGGTCTCTTCAGAAGAGTTCAGATTCGCAAGAGGATTTTTACTGTAAGGTAAAATCACCTTAAACACTGAATGAGTAAGATTATAGATGCAGATAAGTGCCAAGAGCATTCCTCCGACAATCTTTGGCCACAGCAAGTCACTACTTCCCAAAGCGCTGGAGGAAGCTGCCAGTGCTGGCATTAGCAAGAAATGCTTTTGTAGAGCGAATAAGGTCGCTGAAAGCTTTTGAAGCATGGAAGATCTTGAACCACTCTTCTTCATCATCGATTTCATAATTCCAAAGACATCGATACCAACAATGAAAGCATATATCACTGTAAAAGCGATTAATAAAAGCTTTGCCAACTTCAAAGTCGTTCCGAATGTACGAAAAATGTTCGTGAGTGAGAGTAAATAGACAACCGGTCTGTCTATAGAGGAGACCCGAGCATAGCCCGCAAACCAACTTGCAAATTGGAGCTCATAAACGCAAAGCATTACCATTGCTGCTCCTTCAGATCCGAGGAACGTGCCCTCAGAGCTATGGAATCGAAAAAGTGCTTTTCTCAAACACCGAATCATGTATTATTTAATTAATGAATTATCAATAATAACCAAGATTAATGAAATATCAATAATAACCAAGATTAATGAAATATTATATGCGTTTAGTTAGTTAGAAATAATTTAATTAGAACACTGGGAAAAAAAACTTCTGGGCAGCCATTCTGCTGGCTCAATGAAGCTCTTTTAGAGCATCCTTGCTAGTATAGCTTACGAATTGAATTTATATATAATGGTGATGTTATTCGCCCCTTAAGAAATGCAAAAAGTGTCATATTGCCAAAGCAACTCTGATCTTTCTCAAAGAATCTTCAATTAATTATTCGGATACCAGTGAAATAAATTTACAAATTTAAAAAAGCTCTTGCCTCATTAAGAGGAACTATAACTAATTCCTATCGCAAATACTATCCTGCAGACCAATTTAATTGCAGGAACTTTTTTCACTAAAAATTATCTTGAATGGAGCTCGGTCCAAAATATCGTTTTTCAATCAAGATTCCAGAAACCCATTACTTTAATACACTCTTTGTGCTGAGAGTTCCTTATTTGAGATTAAAACGAAAGAACTACTAGCTTTTTCATTCTAAGCGATTTACCTTCAGCACGATTTACTTGTATAAATCAGTACACGAGGGTATTTGGTTATATTTGTTATCAATTATTAGCAGTGAAATAAATTCGGAATTTTTCATGCAAATTGAGCGAAAAAATGAGAATTGCTTAAATTTAGAGTCATAAACCCAGACCGTAATTATCATTTTGTTATATGACTCTTATCTCTATATTGGAGTTCACATATGTGAACTCATGTTACGTGCACAACGTTATTATGTGAAAAAGATTATTTTTCCCGGTATTTGACTGATATCGCTGATAGGGCTGTTAAACGCTGATGAACTGATGAATAACTAGCGAATTCAGAATGCCTAACCAAAAAGAAATTTAAATATTTCAAGCAGAACTGTAGATTCTATTGTAGGCATAATTTTGCAGTCTATTTTAATCTTCTATATGAAAATATTTTGTCGGTATTCAGACACTTAATGGATGAATACTCAGAGGTACTCTGCATTTATTTGAAGATAGTATATGGAGATTCCGGTCTTTGAAAAGAAGACTGTTTTAGAGCTTTTTGATCATTTGATACAGCACTGATTTGCAGTTCTTGAGAGCGCTTTCAAATTCCCGAGTTTTCTTGGTTTTCTTGGTCCGACGGCATGAATCCGATTTTCCACATAATTGCTCCTTTTCAAACTTTGTGGAAGTTAAAGCAAACGAAGAGCATTAGAAAAAAAGAGAGCTATAATTGAAGGAAAACTTAGCGCCTTATGGACTGAATGTTGATTTCTGTTATCTCTTTTCAACCGAAGACTCTGGTCTCCAAACTTTTCAAATTCGATTTTCTTTATAAATTACAAAATCTGTGATGGAGGAGAAACCAGTGAGATATTGCAGATATCGAAGAACTATTCAGGGAGTTTTGAAAATTTCAGGGCTTTTTCTTAATCGAGGTTAATTAAAAATTGGAACTTTTTCTTCGAGAGGATTCTTTTTCAAACTTAGAAAAGGTGAGAGATGATCAAAGTTAGGAAAGAGATGCCATGCTATTCCTTTAAATTCACTTGAAAGCTTCGATCTATACAAGTATATTGAGAGAGAAATAATAAATTTGAGGGGTTCTCTCAAGGAATTGTTCTTTTTCTTGTCGTGCATTTCTAAAAATAAATCAGTACATTTGAACAATTCCCGGCAAAGAACTACGAAGATACTGCGAGTTTCTTTTAATTACGCAAGCATCATACAAATCCCAGATGAAGCATAGAGCAAGTTCATGCTTCTATAAGAGGTGAAGAATATAATGATTCATCTCAAAGAATCTGATTTAAACCTGTTTTATACCTATTAAGTGGTTAGAAGAGAATTTCACAAATACTCAAAAGGGAGGACAAGATTATCAGCAATTTTAGGAGCAGCATCAAAGTTAGATTATATTTTAATGAGAGTCTCTCAAAATTCCTAAAAATTCCTAAGATGGTACTGGTGTAAGTGAAAAAAAGGGACCAAAATTTATTAAAATATCAGGTATATATCGAATGCAGTTTACTTTCTCCTTGCTTCAGTTACCAATGAGAGAATCCACTCATAGCCGATGTCTCATAGATCTAATTTCTAATTTCTATCGATATAATTTCTGAAAGCTAACTGTCCACTGATCCATTCTTTGGGATTCGGTGTACCTTACGATTGATAACCTAATTCTTTCGAGTATTTTAAGACTTAATGGCTGGGTTCTGCAATTTCTGATAGAAATAAGTTGATTATGACCATGGATAAACTTTTGATAACTGTGACGTCAATGTCTACTTTCGCTTTGAATGTTTCTATGAGATATAATCTACATTAGTCTTTGCAACCCTTTTGGTTACGTGATTGCTTTATATCCAAGTCACTTTCAGGCCATTTCCAGTCTTGCTCTGATTAAATTGATAGGAAATTAAACTGGCAAATTAGAGATTCGACAAAAATAACGATTTGAAACCAACTTCAAAGACCGAAAGCTATCTTCACATTTTTCCTCTATAATTCGCTCTAATCGTCCCTCATTATTACAGAGATAGAAAATAATAAAAGGAACTATATACATCCCTCTACTAGCCTTAAACCCTTACTTTCACTGAGTAGCTCGGCCTATCAGATACAAGCTAATGAAGCAGGGCAGTTCTTATGTAAGAAAAAAAAAATTTTTTTAATAGATTTGCAGGGTCCTTTCCAAACTCTAAATTGATTCATGTGTGCTTATAAAGCTTCAAACTTACCGAATTAAAACTATCCTAAAGCCACCTCCTTCAAGATAAATTTTGTGAGTTTTTATTAGTCATTATGAATGGCAGTCTGACGCCACTCCGTGATGCAGACGCAGACCTCAGGTATCAAATAACTCACTCATCAACGCCATTCTAAATTAATCCCGAAAAGGGTTAATTTTTTTGACGAAGATCTCAACCCCGATTGGACTCACCAGAATCGCGGTCGACATGGAACATTTGGGCAACCTCTGTTGGTATTGCAGCCTGCTTTCCTCCTCCTTACTGGATTTTTCATCCATTAGCTCAAGAAAACCTTGCTTTTTAACGTAATAAAAACATTAATATTCGTCAAGAAAGGCAGTCCGGATTCTGTCAATTCGTATAACACTCTGAAGGTAACTGCCGAAAGCGAAGTAAGTGTCTAATATGTTTCGCAGGTTGATTCTGTCTCAACGGATGCAACAATAAAATCTAAAAAATGTCTGCTTCTCATGCCTCGGCCAGGTCTCCAGTCATTTTTTGAGACTCTTGCCAAAGATTTTCAATTAATAATCGTTACAAGCGCTTCTAAGCAGGTAGAACTTGGTTTACCCGCTCCTTTTTACTCATGTTGCATAGAACGCGACTAAACTTCTGGAGATTTCTGGAGTTGAGAAATATATTACCAGATGCTACGGAAAGGAGGACCTTATGATAAAACGAACCGAGCTTCTGACTTACCTTAGATTGGATCCCGCGCAGACTTTATATATTACTGTAAGCGTGCCCTCCAATGGCATTTGCGTTATTTAGTTTCTCTATAGTCCGAATCTTCAAAGCAATCGTTCAATATCGCCAGCGAAAACCAGCTTACCATTCCCGCGTTCAAAGGAGACCAGAGCGATGATGAGCTAAAGACTTTGCTGCCAATCCTTCTCAGTTTAAAAGGAGTAAGCGAAAAATATTTGACTTTCTGTCTTATCACCATACTAGCGAGAGGACGTTAGGGTGAACGACCCGAGCAATATAATTGAGACGAATTACAGAACGAATAAGAAACCGAAAGGACTAAACGACGATTGGCTTGACAGTGACGACGATTTATCCATTACTAAAACACAGCCTTTGATGGCGACAAGCCCTTTAAGGCTCTTGAATGGAAGGCGGTATACCTCGAATGATAATCCCAACATGCGAATTAAGAAGCAAGAAATAAACGTGACTATGACCGAGCAAGTATACAAGAATAGAGGAAGCGATTCGGAAGGTGAGGAGCTTCGACGAGAGGAATCGCAGTATATTTCAACTCTGAGGAGCTGCATAGGAATGGCCCTTAAATCGATTGTACCAAAAAACATGACGACGGTAAGACAGGTTTCCCAGGCGATATCGAAAAGTAAAGCAAATGCGTAGTAATAAACTTTTTTGTAATGGGATAAGTGTTAAATTTATGTAATTACCAAACGAATTTCTAATTTTTTTGTTTTTTGTTGATGCGATTTAGACTGCTTCTGATTGTCGCTCGAAAAAATTTCATAAGATTAATATGACAAGAGAACTTTCGTTCTCAAACAATAGCTTTCCCTTCATTTTTATTTCTTTCATTGCTGATGTAAATAAAGAAAACAAAATTATTTCATTGTAGTCAGTCAGAAATTTTTTTTAAGCATAAATTAAGAAATTTTATCAAAACGCAACGCAAGGCAAAAATTTTATACGTATAATACAAAGCAACCATTTAATACGTCTTAAACATAATACAAAAAGGAATTACGTGATTGGGATTAGAATCACGTGATCTTTTTTACTGAAATAGCAATTACTTAGAGGGCAAATCAAAAAACAGGTCTTCATCACCTCTGATAAGAGTCGGTGGATTAGATCGCCTCTTCTTTAATATTCGTCTGATTGAATTGGACGTCAGCCTTGCTAGCAGTTTCCGCTTCCATATCGTTCTTCAAATCAACTCTCTTTTTCATTTCTTGGATAGCAAATGGGAATATATCATTCATTGAAATCTAATAATTATCAGGCTTAATAAACCTTGCTGAAAATAGTAATTGCTACCTTTTGACGAAGTTTCAAATAGCATTTCTTGCAATATCCCTTTGCAAAGTGAGCTTGATGATCACATTTCCAAGGCTTTCGGGTCTTGCCATACGTTTCATAGCAATTCTTGCAAAGGCCCTAGAATAAGACGCTTATAAACTGCTTTTGTAAGGGGAAAAAATTACCTTGGCGTGATGGTTTTTCCATGGATGTCCACAAATAACCTTCGTTCTTTTCCTTGCCTTTTGCGTAGGTAAGCCAGGATTTTTAATATGGATTTCCTTTTCAAGTATAATCTTCTTCCCTGTGTCGATTTCATCATCATCACCAGCATTCGTGCTTGCGTTAGAAACGCGTTTTTCGAAAAAGTTAGTGAGGTCGTTTGCATCGCCGCACTCGCCTTTCTTCTTCACTGGAAGCGGAGGAAGCTCAAGCAATTGACCCGCTTGAGGTAAGGACTGGACATTCTGAGAGATGGAAGGAAGAGTGTTATTCATTGCAGGGAGGTTGTTCATAGGCAGGTGGTTTACTGGCAGATTCTGAAGGTGTAACTGAGACATCATGCCCATTCCAGGGTTAAGGCTTCCCTGTAAGGCGATGTTATTGGTCATTTGCGGATTCAAAGGTCGTGAATCCATTTGCGGAGTCGAGTTATTGAGCATCGCAAGTGAAGGACCAAAGAGCGTATTGGGATCGATATAAGCCGGCTGCAGCAAGGGATTGCGACCGTTTGCGTTTAGCCCTTCGAACTGAGGCTGGGTGAGTCCGGCTTTCTGTAGAATCACCTGCTGAGCAGCCGAGAGTGAGACGACCTTCTTGACGTAGCCTTGGAAGGTGCCGATGATTTGCATCTTCGCAAGCTGCTTTTGTAGCTCGAGGTTTTGGTAGGCTTCGAGGTTCTGCATTTTGAATTTCTGAGAGAGATGTTAAAAGTGGAAATAAACAATCTTAAATGCTCTTTTATCTGATTAAAAGATTTTATACGCAATAACCGATTCGTAAATCATATTCATGAATGATGGTTCTTAGGTTAATCAAAAATAGAATTTATTGGAATAGAACTTTTTCAATTTGAGGGTGAAATTAAATTCATCAATTTTTCGCTTCGAGATTTAATCAGCGCATATTGTCAATTTTAAAAAGGGATAGGTCTGACTTTTTCTTTGCCGCTATTCCTGGGAAAAAATTAAAATGCGTTGATTTTTATAGTGCATGGGCCTCATAATAAAAAAAGGAGATGCAATTAAATTGAAGAGAAAAATGTCTCGGAAAGCTTAGGAGGGAATATGTTGAGGTACAATGTTAGGTAGGCGAATGTTAAGGATGGAAATTAATATGGATACTAGCGTCGTTGATCATGTTTTTCTGATTATCATGCTTGAGTTAAACAAACAATCGATATTATTGGATCACTGGCGTTTTTTGTGAGAATTTTGGAGCAGTTTTCTTTGGAAGAATGATAAAATAGGATCCTGAAACTTTTTTCATAGATAGAACATGTCTCTATATGATGTAAAGAGTGAAATGGTAGCAAGAATAAATACTATAGATGCATTTAAGATGTTGAAGTCTCTGCATCATTTAGGTTATCAGATGATTTTCTTGAAAGTCGCACTTAGTGTGCAAGGTCCCTCTTTTTCAAACCAAAGCTTAGTATGTTGTTCAGTTTTCCATGGATAGATAATATAACTGAGAAACTCGTGTTTTGTAACTCAACGAACTACTTTTTCTATAGTTCTCAAATCCCATGCTTGCTTGCAATAAAGGCGCCATGCTAATTAATCGTTTCCCTTTTCAGGCAATGACATAAGTAAACGCCGTCAATAATGAATAATTTCCACGTTAAGTCATTAGCATTCTTTTTCTATGGGAGAACTAAGGTAGTACCATTTAGTTCGAATAATCAAATCTCCTTCTTAAAAAGAGAAAGGTTCTTCTCATTTAGCTAGCAAAGGAGTTTCTTAGTTCTATTCAAAGGAGAGACTAATTTGATTTGTTATTATCGTTCAGAATTTTTCGCTTTAACCGCAGGGCTCATTACGAAAAATATGTAATCATGAACGACTATCTAATATGAAGAGCCATAAAGATTAGTTGTATCCTTCTTCTTCACCTTCACCTTCAGCGGTTTCGACACCGACTTCTTCGTAATCCTTCTCCAAAGC
>ENA-UOTZ01002007-UOTZ01002007.1-compost-metagenome-genome-assembly--contig:-NODE-2007-length-11780-cov-12.397505_pt1 | contig 11780 bp, 10 predicted proteins | sample MGYA00238144_ERZ746983 | MGnify/ENA primary metagenome ERZ746983 (study PRJEB28759, sample SAMN06268863) | compost metagenome | isolation source: single cell | place: USA: California, Emeryville, Joint...
TGCACAAAAAAATGCAAAGTTTTCATCGAGGATTTATTTAATATATATATTTCCATTCAAAGCGCTTTATAATATTAAGAAGCAATTACAATATTATTATATTTGTATAAAACTATCCTATATAAAGTCCCACTGAATATTCATTTCAGCTTGCAACACATGCGCATAACCATGATGCAGCATTATGAGAAATTTCCATTCTGATTTCCCAAACATCTTTATTAAAATCTTCTGAACTGACGTTTTGGCGCCTCTACTCTCTGAGTTTTATTCATCATTTTCAGTTTATCTAATTCTATCAACCCAAAATTAAAGTTAGCAATCGCGCTTGAACAATCATCATCATTACCCTGATTCCAATTGTTTCGTTTCTGTGCCAACTGCTGATCTTCCTTAATTCGCCTTTCTTGTAGAGCTCTTATAGTTTTCAAATCCCTCTTTGATGGTGATGGAATCTTTTTAATCTCTAATCACTTAATTCAGAAAATTTCAATTATCTCTCAAGCTTACCTGGCTTCTCTCTGTATGTAGATTTCATCACGTTGCTCGGATTTGGAGCCACTCTGTGACTTTCTTCCGGCTTCTTTATTGGGTTCGGCAATCTTACAATATTACTCAACTGAACCCTCTGATTTCCTTTGATATCTCGCGCAGGATAATTCTGATTGAACTTCTTTGTCTGATGCATGTTTCTGCTCTCAGCGTTTTCTTCCTCCATGAAACCCTGCGCTTCTAACTGTGACCTTCTTCTCTTTAATCTCTCGTTTTGGATATCAATTCTAGCATTTTGCATGGGCTTATTCAGCGTCAGGGCTGGCCGACTTTGGCTTGGTACTGCCGCAACTTTCAATGAGTTTTCTAATTGAACTTTCTGCTTTTTCTCTTCAGGCGCCGCATTCTTCAGCTCACTCGCAGCATCTTTAAACTCAGAGAGCGACTCTTCGTTATACTCCGAGACCTGGTTCGTTCCATCCTGCTTGTCGTCTGATTTATTCGCTTGTTGTTGGTCTAAGAAACTCTCGAGTTCTCTTTGAAGCGTCTCGATTGAAATCGCTTGCGACAGCACGTCTTTGTAGAAAGAAAACTCCTGACTATCAAGGGCTCTTTCTCGAATATACTGTAAGAGGAGGATACAAAACCGACTATCTCTGTTCAGCTGCTGGCCCAACTCATCCGTTGGCTTGAACCGTCCTTCGGTGACGCAGAAATGAGTGATATTTCCCTCTTTCGTGAGGATGATCCTTTCGAACTGCTTCTTCCAGTCTGATTTTCCCTCCTAACAATCAGTTGTGAGCTTTAGGAGCATTGAGAGTGAATTACCTTATAATTTGCGTATAGCCCTTCCACAAGCGGCTTTAAATCCTCGAGCCTAAATTCATCAGCTTGGCCAAGCTCGGATTTGTTAGGAGTTGCGTCTTCGATCTCATTTACAACGAATTCTGATTGGACGGTGATGTCCATTAGAGACTCTTTGGGCTCCTCATTGCGTGTTGCTTCATCACAAGGCTGCTGGTCTCCCTCAGATGGATTCACATAATTGATCTTCTCGATTAGCTCCTCTAAATTATCCGTATTATTCTCTTCTACTCCTTTCAGTGCTGAATAATTCATTGATTGGTTGTCTGAAATATCACTGGCCAAAGTGAAAGACTGAACTAAATTTCGGATTTCTGGGTTGTTGTTGCTGTTGCTGTTAGTCTGCGCCTCTGCTTGTGTATTCTGATATTCAGGAAGATTGTTGGTCTGTGGAAGATATGGACAGTGCTTTGGGGCTTCATTCATGCGTGTAGGGGCTATTAACGAGCTGTTTGTACAAAATTATGCGAAAAATTTACCTTGTTTAGTAATATCTTTTCGAGCAGCTCGCGCGTTCGCGAATCTATCAACCCTCATCCTATCATTCTGAATTTTTATTTCAGGGATTTTCGGTTTGAACTGCTGATTGGGAGCCTGCAAAGGGAGGTTTTTCTGAGGTCGATTGATCACGCCCTGCTGTCTTCTTTCTCGGTATAAGCTGACTGGAGGATTGCCTCTCACACTTTCCTGTGGCCTTGAGAACTGGAAGGAACGGTTATTCTCAGGTCTTTGGAAGTTAGTTTTTTGCTGGAAGCTTGGCACCGCTGGCTTCTGGATGGGAACGTGTTCAGCATGATTAAAATTTTGAAAATTATTTGATGCGAAACTCGGTTTGACTTGATTGCAGAAAGAGAAAGGTTTCATTGGCTGTTTCCCATTGTTAAAACTGCTGTTGCTGTTCTCTTTGTTTCTGCTGAAACTGCTTTGGCTGTTTTGACGGGAGCTGGAGCTGTTTTTGACACTATATAAAGAGACGCTGCTGTTTCTCAGCATGTCTTCAAATCGAAGGCTTCCTTGGCTCAAACAGCGCTTAGGAGGTTGAAGACTCTCTTTTCTGTTCCTATGGGTGTTTAGGGAAATCAATGAGGTGTGGTTTGAAGGCGATGAATCCTACTCTTGCCATTTTTCAAGCTGATCTCGACGCGTGTGTCTGTAAGTTGCGCAATTGTTTCCGAAGTTTGTGCTGTTTTGAAGGCCTCCTTGCAGTCGGTGAGCGAGGTTCCGCGTGGTTAAATTGCGGTGCATGAGGTGGGATATTTTATTTGAAACTAAATTTCTTAATTTTGCAGTTAAAAACTAACGAATTAATTCTTTAAATACTTACGGAAGGAAAAGAGAATCAGCATATCTCTTCTTAATTACTAAGACATATCCGTCACATGCAGAAAGCGATAACTTCTTTATGTATTTAAGAGTTTGCAAAATAAAATTGCTGCTTTGTATTCCTATTCTGTCTGACATAAGCTATCTGTCTAATTCACAAAATCACCTAATCAGTTACTATTGACCACTTAGCGTTCTTTACAAATAAACATTTACAAGCCTTAAGCATTGAGAGTATTCATGGGTAATTTCTTCTTTGAGTTAGGCTACGATTTCTAGAAAATTTAAGATGCTAAGGCTGTCTCGGGAGCCATACAGTCTACAATAAAATAGAACTTAGCACTACAGAAATAAATCTGAATGATCAATACTATCTCTATCCCCTGCTACTTCCTATTGGGAATAATTTTGTGAGGGAAAAGCGAATGCTATAGACATAACGGACAATAGATGATCATTCTGATCGATGCCATGTTGTTTGAAAAGAAAATTCATAAAATTTAACGTATCTGTTTAAATCACGTAGTTACATTATTCGCAGTCAACCGAATTTAAATTCACAAATTCAATAAGAAATATTATCGTTAACAATCAGCAAATTCATCTTCGAAACCAACTCTCCAATGGACCCTAAAGCCCAACAAAAAGACACTGACAAAGCTGAAGCCGCTAAGAAAGAAGTTGAGAAGAAAGAAAAAGCAAAAGTTGTTGTCCCTAAAGGAAAGCAAGCCTTCGAAGCCTCAGGTACTTCCTTCCTTCCCAACCCCTTTCCCTCATCTCGAACTAGGAACGACTTTTGTTGTTGATGAGAAGTTCGAATTTATCAAAATGATCGGACACGGAGCTTACGGCGTCGTTGTTTCAGCTAACAACAAAAAAACTAACCAAAAAGTCGCTATCAAAAAGGTAACAACTTTGTTCCTCGCTTTGCTAACAAATGAACCCTTAGATCCCCAACGCCTTTGAGGATTTGATCGATGCCAAGAGAATTCTCCGAGAGATCAAGCTGCTCAAGTTCATGAACCACGAGAACGTCATCTCATTGGTCGATCTCGTCAAGCCTGAGACCCGCACCGGCTACAACGACATCTACATTTTAACAGAACTGATGGAAACGGACTTACACAGAGTCATCTACTCCAGACAAGATTTAACTGACGATCACATCCAATACTTCATGTACCAGCTGCTGAGAGGCATGCTCTATGTCCATTCCGCCAATATCATCCACAGAGACCTTAAACCGAGCAATATTCTGCTTAATAAGAACTGTGACCTGAAGGTTTGCGATTTCGGATTGGCAAGAGGCATGGAAAACGAGAACGAATTCAAAACTGAGTAATGACTCAATACTCTCGGCTTTGGCTAATCTTTGAACAGATATGTAGTGACGAGATGGTACCGCGCTCCGGAGGTTATACTCAACGCTTCGGAATACGGAAAGCCCGTTGATGTTTGGTCAATCGGGTGTATTTTTGCCGAGCTGATTGGAAGAACTGCTCTCTTCCCTGGTACAGCCGATCTCAATCCACTAGCGACTAAACATATGTTTTCTTATAGGCGAAGACTACCTCGACCAAGTCCAGAGAGTTATTGCTGTGTTGGGAACTCCAACTAACGAGGACATGGCCTATATAGGCAACGAGAGCGCGATTAAATACATTAAATCTCTTCCAAGACGCACGAAACAGAACCTTAAGACGCTCTATCCAAAGGCGAACCCCGTTGCTCTCGATTTGCTTTCAAAAATGCTTGTGTTCAACCCTGATCGCAGATACACTGTGAAGGAATGCATTGAGCATCCATACTTCGAGGGTCTGCATAACCCTGAAGAAGAGCCTGTTTGTGATAAGCCATTCGACTGGGCCTGGGATAATTTCGAACCTACAAGGGAATTGCTCCAGACTATGGTGTATGAAGAGGCTGCTAAGTACCAAAGAGAGAGGAAATAAATGACTATATTGTTACTTTGGCTATATATATATAGCTCGCTAATAGGCAATGAGGACTTTGCTTTAGATATTATCTTAACGATTATTTTTAGCTCATTTCTTTTGTAACATTCTGAATACTATTATCAAATTCAATGATTTCAAGCTTTAATTGCAGGGCAATATCTTAGGGACTCTCGTGAGGAATAGATAATGCATTACGGTAGCTACTTTGTTGATGCACAGCTTTGAATAAATCTTCAATTTTCTTTTGTTTTGCTTTGTTTTAGGACTTTCACTCAAGCAATCAGAGTATGATTAAGCGGACAGCAAATGGAACGTAGTTTAGATTTGAGAGTTCAACAGTTCATATTGGTGGTAATATGTCCGAGAGAATGCAATAAACATCAAAATCCAAATGCCTGAGCTTTTATACAACTAATACTAATTTACTTCCCTCCTGCTGCCTCAGCGATCTTCTTTGGCTGGCCTGCCTCTTCTTTTCCCTCTGTGTTCTGGAACTCACTGAAAATATCAGGCATATATTTCATTCCCAAATCATTCAGTTTCGCATCAATCTGAGCGATCAGAGGATCAGTAGACAACTGAGGACCATTGTAATGTTCTGGGACCGCGATGTCCGTTCTGTACTTCAACTGAGTGACGACTTGACCAATCGACCACTTTTTCTTTTCCTGTAAAATTCGCATAAGCTTTTTGGAAGTTATCAAAGAAAGAACCTGCTCAACACGAGGCTTTGGCATCTTTAACTGGGCTGGAGGAGGGTTGCTCTTCGCCAACTCAGGGAAAAGCTCTGGGTGGTATTGATATGGTGGTGGGGGTCTCACTTCACGGTTTCTCAGCTCCTTTGGCTCGACATGAATATAGTATAGCTTTCTCTTTCTGTAAGGGTCCTTCTCGAATCTAACAATACCCTACAAAGCCAATGAGCTGCTCTTTTTGCTTAATTATCTGAGACGATACCTCGCATTTTGCATGGATAGTGTGGTCTTTTCCCCAATATGTATTCTTTCCAGGATGCCATTTGAAACCACGCTGCCTTGCAACGATATCACCTGGAAAAACTTCTTGTCCTCCGAACTTTTTCACACCTAAGATAATCATTGTAATTTCTCAATAGCAAGGCGCTAGTACCGAGCCTTCTTCCCGCTGAATCTTTGTTATTATCTGTTGAACTCGCCTGCATTTTGGACGCAAAATTGTACTAAAGCACACAGTCAATTTGAACTAGACGCGGTGAAGCAGTTACTTGCAGCGGAGTTGTCAAAGAGCGGCTGAGTAAGGCCGCGATACCTTTCGTGGTTGTTAAATTCATCTGATGCAAGAAATTAGGATTTAATGTTTACACAGCTAACAAAAATATCGAAAAAATTCAAAGGGGATTTTGAATGAGAAACCAGCATCTTAAAAAGCAATCTTTTATCATTTTTTTCAAGAAAAAGCACTGACATCCTCTTAAAATTCTCTATAAATTGAGTTATTCTAAGGTGTTTGGTGTAGATAACTGTGTTATTAGATGTATTTCCTACTAACGAGGCTAAAGCAAGGTTTGGTAGAGATTTTTTAACGGGAGGACTTAGATATGTTAGTCCTTTTCAGGACACCAGTTTTTGCAAACTCAATCACAAAGGAAGCATTTGCTACTTCATCAACGAGACAATTACTGTGCAATACACTTGTCAATTCAGTGGCGAGAGCTATAAACTAAAATATTCTCTCTCTCTGTGGATGATTTTAAATTGACTGCGCCTTTTAGTAGCCAAACTTGGAGAGCTTTTCTCTGATGGCCTTGAGTTCAGGGAGTTCGGTTGCTTTTCTGGTTTTTCTGATTTTGTCGAGCTTCTTCTCGTAGAAGGTGCGGGACTTGAGCTTTCTCTTCTCCTCGAGCTTTTCAACGAGAGCTTGCTTCTTCCAGCCGACGGCGTGGGCCAAGTCACCCAAGCAGCAGTACTTTCTGTGGTTCTTCATTCTGATGACCTTAAGAGCATCAGGGATAACCTTTCTCTTCTTATGGTCATATGGTGGTGGGACGCCCTCGAAGGTTTTTAGTCTGGCTATAGTAAAGAGTTAAACTGGAAGTTAGCGATAATTAGAAATACCCAATGAAGCGGCACCTCTTGGGGTCTTGTGTGGCATCATGCCTCTGATGGCTCTCCAGACCAATCTGGAAGGAGCTTTCCAATGAACGATACCTCTTCTTGGGTTGTGGAGCATTCTCTTCTTCAAGAATTCGGAGTACATAACTTTGTGTCTGTAGAGGGAGCCAGACATCAAGATTTTCTCGCATCTGACGATAACGACTCTCTGTCCGTTGAGGAGCTCCTTGGCGACGATGGAAGCGAGTCTACCAAGAAGATGACCTTTGCCGTCAACAACAATTTCTTTCTCAAACATTAAATCCTATTCTATCTTTTTTTTGTTGCGAGCTTTACTTAATAAAGTGAGTATTTAGCTAATTAAGGAAAGTTTGTGCCTAAAGTGAAAACTAGTGTGGTGTTATGCCATTTATGGCAGGATTATTATGGCTATGTCCAAGGATGCAAGCAAAAGAGGTTCGTTAAGATCGCTAAGCAAATGAGTATGATTGCAGTCTATTACTGGATAAGAAAGTGCAAATATGTCAATATTTTGTACTGTTTGCATTTTATATGGATGAAAGGTTCGTGAAATATAATAAAATAGCGGATGATGCTAATGTTATTGTATGAATAATCTCTTATTCACGTGGGAGAGTAATATTGACCGAACTATCTGTGAACATTTCCGATATATTACAGTTAAAAAAACGCAATTATTGACAATTGAATCTACAACTGTTAGTTAGAAAGAGTCGCCTACAAGACTTTTCATCAGGGACTTTGGCATGTCGCTAAGATCTAATGTTGCTGATATGCTTATTTTTTACGAATGTTTATCACAACATTGCGATGGCTATTAGTCAAAATGATGTCTAAAAAGCGTGTGAGAAGCAAAAAGTTTAAGGTAGGGATCAGCATAAACAGTCATAAACAATTGATTTTGGTACATTTCATAAACTTGTGTTATTCACTCAAAAAATAAAATTCCAAACACATACAACGAAGTATATATCATGGACTAATAATCTATTTATGTATCACTCACATTTAAGAAAAGATAGCGTTAATTTGTTAGCATCAAGTCTCTCTCCTCTGAGAAGTAGTATTAAAACAGCTTGTAATTGAGTGAGCTTCTCCTATCCAACAATTATACTCTACCCACAAAATTTTATTTTACCCTTTTGGCTTAGCAGCCTGACTCATCGAACCACTCAAGTTCATTCTGCTTCCTACTTTAAATTTTCACTCAAACTAGTCACAATTATTCTCAATTACCTTCTATTTTATTTATTAAGGCCGTAGACTCTCTGATCTGATTACGGTAATCTTGCTCACCCAGACTTTGCTGCTGAGAAGAGGCCGTCAGGACATAATCTTCTGCGTCAAGTGGGCTCTGATTCAATAAACTCAAGGAATTTTTTTCACCCGCATCGCTCTCAGGCGTTTGCTTAGCGAATGTGAATTGCCCGCTGCCCGCCCTATCAGGAGGCGAGAGCTGCAAACTGCAAATTTTATCAAAGAGATTCGTGTTATTTTCGTTCTTAGCCTCTTGCTTCTTCCTTTCTATCATCCCATCAGTCACTAATCCCCTCAGTACATTGAGCTCAATCCGCATGTCTTGAATCGAGCGCTTATCCTAAAATCATAGTATATTAAACAACGAAAACGCCTCTAATCAATACGTTTTCTCTTTCCGCCAATAGGAATGTAATTTGTCCTTTCATTGTCCCAATCGTCTGCTTCAGAGTAGATAACTCACTGAATAGATTTTCCAAAGCCGCATTGGAGATAGCAGCCGTGCTGAATGAGCTCTGAGGGAATACTATACCAGTTTCACTTGAATCATTTCGCAAGATCGAGTTATCTTCAGTATGATCTTCAAATGCTTTGGATTGACTGAGCAGTGTCTTGCTTTTTCTTTCATGGTGTATCATTGTGTATTCCCGTTTTGTTTCAAGTTGAGTATCAGGAAGGTGAAGCTGCAAACTTGGGTTAGCTTTCATGCGAGCTGTTGGCAGAGTGGTACTGCTATTGACTCTTTCGCTCATATTGACAGAGCGGTCTGTTTGAATGCCTTTAGGCGTGAGATCTCGATTTTCTTTGTTTCCGACGATTTTTGCGAGTTCTTTTCGAAATAGAGATTGTTTGTTGGATGGGACCTTGTGAAACGGAGTGAGAGACTTATTAGTGCTCGTAGCTGGTGGTTTTAGGTCCTTTTTCAAGGTTGGGCTTCGAGAAACGGGAGCAAGGTGCTCGATTGAATGGTTTTTCATGAGAGTTTTTGGATTATGCATCTTGTTTTTTTGATTTAAAAAATTTATCGTTACAATTAGATTTGATGTTGTTAAAATTTGATTTTTGAGTGTATACATATGATCAACAGCTTTATTAGAGATGTTTTTGGTGATAGTTGAGTGAGATGTAGGAACTAAGCTGTGCTGAAGGGCTTTTGACAGTTTCGAAACGGGGTTGAATTTGGTTGAGAGATACTTTACAGTGATTCAATCTCTATTATCGGATATTTGTCCATGTGCATTCAGGAAGGTGGTGATGAAATAAAAAATGTCTATTCTTATCAGTTGTGAGATGGAAATCCTTACTATCATTTCTAATAAAGGAATGGCTTGAGGGGACATCAGACAGGTTCCGGATAATATAGAATACATTCAGTGAAACTATTAAAATTAGTAGATGAGACTACTTCTACAGACTTTTTGCACTGATTGAGTATTTATCGACTAGCATTGAGTATATCGTAGTTAGCTAGAGTGCTTGAGCGTATTTCGGTGTAAAGGAGTTCGACTGGCGTAGTAATATTGTTTGCATAGAGTTAGTGAGATGAGAAGAAATAAAATTTCAATGCTAAGATCTAGTTAACTAATGAATTAGTGTTAGATATTGAAATGAAGAATGATTAAAACTATGATGCTTAAATGAGAGTCTTCTTTATGACTAAAGCGGTCTCATAATTTAGCGATGCTTAATGCATCCGCAGTAGTTTTAGTGATGGTATACATCTACGCTTTTACATGAAAACTCAAATAATTACCATTACCTCTTCTTTGAAAAAGGAAAATCCAAAACAAATGCGTACAAAACTCCATACCGTATTTTCATGTAGTCTTAGGGCTAACAAATAACATTCATACGACACTACCATCTAATACTTTATTTGTAAGGGGCAGTCTTAATACCATTACTTTGAACCAGATTGCTTTCTTACAAATTCCTCTCAAAAAATTTATTGATTATAGGTAATTAATTGAATTAGGAATTTAGAATTTAACATTCCTATGTTTCCAACCGTTCTCAAAGTAACTTTGAATTCCTCACTAGTCAAGTAGGAGTCCATATGATAATGGTCTCAAGTTAAAACGATCAACGTGCTCATTCGTCTGGACAGACCATCATTGACACACAATTCATGATAATTGGTAGCGCTTCATTTCTCTTTTGAAAACCGTATCCGACTCATCAACGTCATAATCGCTATTCTCAATTTTTACATTGATTATTGTTTCAAGCCTCCTGTATACACAAAAAACTTCCTTTGCTCAATTTTCGATTTAATTGTTCGTTAAATTTTTCAACTTTTGAATTAATTTACGAATGTCTTGCGATTCTTTCAGCCAAAGATTATGCTTTTACATACTAACCATCTATCGCCACTGCGTTGACTCTATTCCTCCTGCTAATAGAAGAGTTTAAACATCCTCTCTAGAGAGAATTAGGCATCCACCTTTCTACTCTTCCAATGGAATTAAAAATTGAAATAAGTTAGCCAGCACAGTTATTCGAAACTTAAATAAATGTTGAACCCGATGACCACAAAAGAATACCCCAAAATCAAGCCCAAAACGCAGGAAGAAAAAGAACGCCCTTCCAAAAACAGCTCCAGGCTCCCAACTTCAACCTCTACCAGGGCAACCAGCAAAGGAGAGAAACGTCCCAGCGTTTCTCGCGAAAATCCTAATCTCAAACCAATCTTAATGTCAAATTCGCCAGGCGTATCCGCTCCTATACAACTATTCAATCCTAATCACAATCTAGGTTGGTCTGATGGGATTCGTAAGGCAAGAAGCAACTCCAAAATCTCAAAAAGTCATCCTTCCGCCTCTCAAAGAAAATATCGAAGTTAACTCAGAACTGGAATCCAGAGTCGAAAACGCGGTTATCGCTATGTTGGAAGAAAAATGCAAGGAGCTCGGCAGGGAAGTTGAAGAAGCGCGAGCTCAGAAAAAAGAGTTTGAAATCGATAATACTCGTCTTCGAGGAGTTATCGGGAAACTTGAAATTGTAAATAAAAATTCTCCTATTCGCCTATTGCAGCATTTATTTCCCTTTTTCCTTGATACCTTCTCTAATTTCTTTAATAGGAGCTCAGAAATCTGAAAAACGAAATAGTCGACGACAGAGCTTCAAAAAAAGGGTTGGACAGCGAACTTGACGACCTACGCGAGCAATATAACGCGGCTAAGCGAGAAACAGCAGTGCTAGAGAGAGAACTTCGCAATGCGAAGGAAACGGTGCTTAAATATACCGCTATGTACCATGAGTCGTCAGCAAAGTCGAATGTAACGATGAAAGAATGGGAGGAAAAAGTTTCTCGGCTTCAGGAAAAAATAGAGGAGTTGGAGGAAGAGAATGAGGATTTGAAGAATAAACTGCAAATGAGAGATGAAATTGCTTCGAGGCTGGAAGGAGAGAGTAAATTGATTTATTTCTTGCGTTGAGACTGATGCGAATAAAGGGAGTAATATGATCAGAGAGCTCCAGCTAAAGAATATGACCGATAATGAGGCAAAACTCGAGAAATTAACCAAATACATTGCCGAAAACGCACAGTTGACTGAGAGGCTCGAGGAAAGCGAGACGATTCGCCGCAAGTTCCAAGAGAAGAACTCGCAGCAAGAGTCCCACATCCAGCAGTTGATCGAACAGAACAGGAATCTCGATGGAATGGTGATCAATCTCAAAAATCAAATGAGAAGCCTCAACGCAGCGAAGTCGAGCAGTCATAAAGTCTATGAGGAGAAAATCAATACTTTAACCCAAGAGAACCAAAAGCTTT
>ENA-UOTZ01002008-UOTZ01002008.1-compost-metagenome-genome-assembly--contig:-NODE-2008-length-11758-cov-26.733670_pt1 | contig 11758 bp, 9 predicted proteins | sample MGYA00238144_ERZ746983 | MGnify/ENA primary metagenome ERZ746983 (study PRJEB28759, sample SAMN06268863) | compost metagenome | isolation source: single cell | place: USA: California, Emeryville, Joint...
TCATGAAAAAAATGAAACAAGCTTAATTCTGAAAAGAGTCTCTGCTTCATACTTCAAAAAGAGGTTTTTTGGCATCGAGATAGTGCATACGAATGAACATCTGAAGAAAGGAAAGCTATGATAAAGCCTAATATACTGCATTGTAATATTTCGAAGGCTGAAATAAATAATTTAAAAGATTTTTCTCTCAGCACTGATTGTTCAGTGGATGAACACTAAATTCTGTTAAATTCAAAGTTTTTCAGCACCGATACAATGCATCCAGAGACAGCACCACGAGATTATTTGCACAGATGAATCTGGTGGGAAGAGTACACATTTTATTTTTATGATTTAATTTATCTGTATACTGGGTTGGGTATTCCTTTCTCTGCTTAATCACAGGTTCTTTGGAGCCAGCGGAAAATTGTTTTAAGAAGTAGTTCAAAGTTGAATTTGATGAAGTTCATTCACACAACCACTTTTGTTAAATATTAATACATATCGATGCGGAGGAAACCTACAAAATCGTACCTCATATCTCGTCAAGGAATGCAAGCAATTCTACCCTTATTAAAAGCAGCTATAGTGGCCACCTTGACAAGTTTATTAATATGTTTTCTCTCAAATACAATCTCTGCACGAAAACTTTTTTGAATTTTTGATTACGTTGATTTTTGTTTATTTGTTTGAAGCATACTGAATTTAAACAATGAAAACACACTTTTCTCTATCCAACGAGGAATTGAGACGTCGAACTGAACAAGAGCCTATTCAGGACCCAAAAAACGCTGGTTATAATGACGAAGAAGCCGCTTACATCACCACGAATCCGACAAAATTTATCTCAATTCTAAAAAGTGGACTTGCTGCATTCAAATCGCCTTTGAAAGAAGCTTCCGATGAAATACATACAAATAAACTTGTCATAAACGATCTTCGCAAGAAACTTGAAACACTCAATCTAGATCTTGCAGGATGCTTTCCACGTACAAATCGCTCATATATATTATCAGAAGAACAGGCTAGCAAAATCTTTCACGCGAAACGCGTCATGCGTGCTCAAAGTAAGCAGGAATTAATTTTCAGAGAGCAACCGAGACCAGAGTTTGATCGGTCTGAGTCACCAGAAGGAAAAGATATTCTGTCTCAGAAGAAGAGAATAATAGAAGGGTTTTCAAGACAGGATATTACTTGGACTGATGAAGTAATTTTAAATGGTTGTGGTTGTGGTTGTTGAATGACAAATTGTGTGTAGGAAACAAAACAATTTCTTAAAGTGTTGCAATCTGTCTCACGATCTCTCTCAAAGGAGGCGCTCCTCAAGCATTTGAGCAATAAAATGGCAGAGTTATTGGGGAAGGAATATACGGAAGAGCAGATTTTCGAGAAACTCCAGCAAGATTATCTTAAAATTAAGGAGAAGAACCTCAAGAAAAAAGAGAAATACGGAAAATTTATCAAGCTGTCTCTAGCTTAGTTTCGTCAGATATGCTTAGAATTAGTTATACTCTCATTTCATATGATAGCTTCTTAATTATTAGCTTAGAACTTCTATTGAATTCTGTTAACAGATTGTGTATCGATCTATTATCAATTAGATGTGCCAATCCGAACTAAACGTTCTCTTTTCCTCTCTCTCTCATTATCCAGAGATCGAGTATGAGAAGAACTATCAATTCAATAGAAATATTATTCCGAAATCTCAATATTAAATGAGCGATTGTTAAATTGTTTCGTATTTTCATCATAGGCTTCATAAAACTTAGAGAGAGATATTAGCTATAATTCTTATCAAATTAACCGGACTGTTTCGAAGGTGTTTGTGTTTTTGATGTACGACTATTTCCTAAATTCGATCCGTAAATCAGAAAATTTCTTTCAAAATGTTTTGTTGGGTTGGATATCAAGAACCAATATAATATGAATATTCAAAACTCTATCTAATCCCACAAAAATTGCCATAATCGGGGTCGCTTGAATGACAATAATAATCTCGAGATCCACAAACACTGCAGAAATCATTTCCACACTCGCAATGAATATATTTGCAGTAATCTTCGGCCTCGATCCAAAGAAGGCACTTCAGGCATCTAATCAAACCTTTCTGCTTACAAAACTCTAAGAAAGCTAGCTCATCTGGATTAGAGGTTTTTTTTTCTTCGCACGTCATCAATCGATGAAATGGCTTTTTGCAGTTGAGACAACATTTCTCCTTGCATTTAGGGCATATGTTATCGGACTCGTAGCCATTTTGGGCTTGAAGCTTGCCTGAAATTGAAAAGACGTACTGACAATCAGGAGTCGGACACAAAACGAACTTGTCTGGGTTTGCCAACGCCTCCCGGAGTCTTCTTCGATAGATGGCAGTCTCCAGACCCTCCTTTTTGACATAAAACTGGGGAAGCTCTTTTTCTGAGAGCTCAGCATTGCATCCTTCGGCTGGGCATTTCTCTATGAAGTTTAATGACTTGGAACCTCCAACAAAGTAAGTCTGAACACATTTAAAATGAAAGTTCGTCTTGCAGCATGGCATGGTATAGGGTTTGCCAGTAAACAAGAGTTCATGACAGATCCCGCAATGCCTCTTCGATACTGAATGATGAGGAGCTTTTGAGTGCACTGTTGTTGTTTTGGATTCAGTTTTGTGAGCTTGTCGAGTGGCTTCCGATGATGTTGGCCTTTGAGTAGATACAGTTGATTTAGAAATCTGGGTGTGGGCATTTGCTGAAGTAGGTCTAGCTACTGGTATTTCAGGTAAAGTTAGCAGCTGCTTCTGCGGTGATTTTTGAATGGCTCCTGGTGAAGTGACCTTAAAGGAAAGCATTTGTGCTTTCGGCGACCCAGCATTTTTTGGATATACTAAATGAGTGCTTTTGGTGGGTGTAGTTGTCTGAGGCTTGGTTTTGGTTGGTAGTGGGTTCATGTCGGTAATCTCTTTAATAATTTGGATTTATTATAATTTTGCAATTCTTTCTGAATTTAAATATTGACCTCAATGGGCCTGTGCATTTTATAAAATTCTTATTGACCGCTAATTTCACAAAATAATAGCGCCAACTGATAAATTCTGGGAGAGTGCCCAGATTCTCAAAATGCAATTACGAGTTTTATGAAGCTCTTTCTGACCGCTTATGTAAAACTATCAGATTCTAATCATCTAGTCCAGTATCGATCAGAGCTACCTTCTCAGAGCAAGCAATAATAACGCCCACCTCCAAAACCAGCCCTCCTTATTCCTTGTTACTAGCTAAAATAAAGCGAATTTCATGAGTTAAAGGTTGCTAACCCAAGATGAAGAGCTACATTTCTTTTTTCTCATGCAATTTATACATAAAGCCGTTGTTCAGGATCAGCAAAACCTTTTGCAAATCCAGATTTATATTGTCCTGGAAATATTGTTTGCGGTGTCCCTTTAAAAAGATCAAACTGCGTTAGCTTTCAAATCTGAGCAACATCAACTATAAGCTATTACAACAAACGAATCTGCATCTGACTCTGTTTGAGAAGCATTGTTCAAAAAGAAACTATCCTCATTGATTTTAATGTGAAAGTTTCCAGTTGGTTGAGGGTATCGTTTATTTCTGGCAGAGTCCGGCAATCTACTTTGCTAGATCTACCGAAATATGCGTGATGATTAGCTTTTGAAAAAATGGAAATCACCAATCATAAATTCTGAAGTAACAAGAGTTTCAGGCCACTCGAACTCGCACTACTAAACAGAAAATTCCATAAATTCACCATTTTTCAGGTATTCTGAGGATCTAACAAAATAAAATTGCAGATGTGTTAGGTTAGTATATCCCGGAATCACATTAGAATCGAATGTTCGCAAAAAAGGAGAAAAATCGCAACCTATGTTGAAATACAACAAAGCCATTTCGCTTCTTCCTTCAGGAGCTGAGTCTCAAAATTTCGAGGAAAGCTAATTAGTTTGCTAAGTTGCGAAAAACCTATTTTCATTGTCAAATATCATATGTAAATTACGAGCTCAAACAAAAAATGCTCTTTCAACAATATCATGAACACCGAAAACAGCTCGTGTTGAGGCTTCCAACATCAAAGATCATTAACAGATCAATTCTAGATTATTTGTTTCTAGATACGCAGTTAGTAACATTGATTAGAATTCATATGGAACACATTTTTTCAGTTTGTATAAGTGAGTGAAATCTGTTCTCCAAAATAGATTGATTCGAAGAAATAAATTAACTTTCAAGAAATACATGCCATAAATGAACACCTCATCAGTGAATAAAAGTGACTACAAAACCCATGAATTGCTGGCAACTGATGAGAGCTCTTCATTTATGCAAATAATCGATTGTTTAGAAGAGCCATTCGATTTATTTGTTGTGTCTGTGTGTGAAAATTTCACAAGTTTATCATTAACGGAAGAGACTCGAACTTCTTCAAGTTTCTCAAGTTCTTCATCAAGCCGCCTTGAAGTTTTTAACATCGGTTTGGAACTCGAACTTGCAATCGGAATGCTAGACAGTAAACTTGCGCATGCCTAACAATGCCTTCATTCCTTCCGACTAGATGACTCAGAAAGTTCTGATGAAGATGTTATCCTGAAAAACAGCAATCTTGCTAAAGTACGAGAACCTATAAAAGCGATCTCTCCATTTAACTTTCGCACTCATCAATTTCTAGATCAATACACGTATGCAGCAAGAAAGCGACACGTATTCTCATCTTCAACAGATTGGTGAGAATGCTTGTAATTCCTAGCAATAATTTACCGTTTTTCCATTTTCTTCAGATCGAGATCGAAACACATATCATATCCCTGCTCCTCAAAACGACTCAAATTTGCACAATCAGGGCTTTATCCCAAATAATGAAAGTAATTACTCCAGTTCTTCAAGAATATAGCATATTTAGATGAAACAACAAATGAGGGAGTACCTAGTAGTAATGAGATAAAATTCAGAACTCTCACCATTGAATCAGTAAGTGCTAGAACAATGGAAAATATAATTGTTGTTTGTGATATAGCTTTCAGCTTCGAAAACAATAGGCAAGAGGTTTCCTGAGGGCAAAGCAAAAATAAATGAAGCAAAACTTATTCATATCCAGCAAAACGAAGACGATTTTGATTTAATATCCCATGCAAGCTCTCCTAATTTCATTCTAAACTTTCAGCAAGAGATTTCCAGTTGTATTGAATACAATCCAAATGAATTTATGGACTTCAATAAAGCATCTGGGGTTGGAATTCAGATTCACGCTGAAAATGCAGAATATATCGGTGAGTTTCTCGGAAACAAGTTCGAAGGGTACGGAAAAATTTCATATCGAGGAGGGTTCGTCTATCAAGGAGAATTTAGAGGAGGAGAGTTTGGGCCGTTCGGAAAATGTATCTATAGTGATGGGAGCTATTATATCGGAGAGTTTAAAGATGGTGTTCGATCTGGAAAAGGGATTCTTTATTGCAATGAATACAAAATTATTGGTCATTGGCGTGGAGATCGATTGGAAGGAGAAGCTGTAATCCAATTTAATAGGAGCAAAGGTATTGAGAAAGTGAAATTTGAAAGAGGTAAATGCACTCAAAAATTCTGAAAGATCAAAAAGTAATTCAAAGAAATTAATTCAAAGTTGCATACAATGATCAAGTTAGTATGACTAATTTTATTTCAATTGAATATATTGTTGTTAACATATGAGATATTGTTGCAATTCTGCATATACTTTGGCTTTGTACAGATTGTTCTATATTTTTATCGCATCCAATTGATTTCTCATCGAATAAGAGGATAGTTTACTAAAAATGTCGAGAGAGAAGCTTTATGCATTTATTGAACATATGATGGCTGTGAATTATTGCATCGAGATTTGTGAATTTGTAATCGTTTTATTGAAGATCAGAAAAGTATAACAAAAGATATTTTTTGTTCACATCCTCCAAGGATATCAAAATTTGGTTGGCAAAATGGAGAGGAGCTTAGAGAGTGAAAAATTTACTGTCATATTCGTAGGAGCTGGTCACGCGAACTGCATTGCTATGAAAGCGCTAAAGGCTAAATTGGAAAAAATCAAAAAAGATGTCCGAGTAATTGTGATCAGTGACATGAAGCACTCTTGGTACTCAGGCATGCTTCCTGTAAAGACTTTAATCAATGGATTTGTAGTCTGTTAACAAATATCATAATAATAGGGAGTGATTGCTGGCATATTCACACCAGATCAGTTGATTATTGATGCTGAGTTCCTTTCATATTGGTGCAAATTCGAGTTTATTGAGCAACGACTCAAGAGAATCATACCTCAAAACAACATGATAATCCTTGAAAATGGCATCGAGCTGTACTATAATATTTTAGCCATCAATATCGGTTCTGAAACTCTGCGCAGTTTTAAAATCTCCGAGAAAAATGCGAATGTAATCTATACGAGGCCAATCTCAAGTAAAATGATGCCAAAAAATCATCTGCTGAGAGTGTTACAACACATCAGAGTTATTGGAGCAGATTCAAAATATTGAAGCAAATTCAGAAAAGTTTCAAGCAATTAAACGTATTGCAATTATTGGGGTACAACTTTTCGGAATTGAGACAAAGGACATGATAATTTAATCATATCAAAGGGAGGTGCTGCCGCGGTAGAATTATCATTAGCCTTTCAAGAAAGATGGCAAGACAAACTTTCGCTGAAAGTATCAAATACACTACTCACCTAGAAGAAAATTTAAAATTTTTTTTGAATATTAGGTTGATTTGTTTCATTCAAAGGCGGCGTTATTGCCAAATACGCATAGAAGAGTACAGAATAAAATCGAGAACATCCTTGCTGAAAGAAGCGTGGATTTTCATCTAAATTCAAAGGTAACATTTGTGGTATTGCCCTCGTTCAATTCGAACATTTCAAGGTGACAGAAGTGACCGATAAACAAATTGTCATTGAGAATAACGGGCAGCAAACATCATATAATTTCGATCTAGTCATCATCGCAACAGGAGCTCAATCTCAAGGTATTTTGGCTTTCCAGTCTTAAATTCCTTATGATTATTCCTTTGCAGAATGTTTTTCGAGAATCTGGTCTACCTTGCGATAACCGAGGTTTCATGATCGTTGATGATTACCTACGGTGCGTGAAATATAAAAATATATTCGGAGCCGGAGATTGTATCGCGATGGAAAAATTTTTAGATTCAAAGTTCCCTCCGAAAGCCGGCGTCTTTGCTGTTAGAGAGGGGCCTTACCTGGCGCAGAATATATTATCCTTGATAGATTCTCAAACAAAACTAAAAGCTTACAAGCCTCAAACAAATTTCTTATCGATCTTGGTCACAAGCAGCAAGAAAGCCATAGCTATTAAATATGGATTTTATATCCATTCTGCTCTCATGATGAAGTTCAAGTATAAATTAGACACTGACTTTATGAAAAAATTTCAAAGGACTACCCTCGAAAAGGATGATTTGGAAATCGATATTCTGAGTCTGTACAACTTTTACTGTAGAAGTTAGTCCCTTTCATTTTGCATTATTTCCATTTATGTTCCTGAGAGTTTTATGCAGAGCTACTATTTTATTGATTTTCTTTTCAATAGTACAATCTAGAGGTGATTTGAAAAGTTTCACCGAAACGATTGTATTTTCCATTATGCTACTAAAACCAAAGGAAATATAAATTGAACTAAAAAAGTTTGTTTTCTTAATGCACTTATGACACCTAATTTTTAGATACGCGCAAACTGTCCTTACACACAAGTACAATGTGATGTACACTCATAAACAACCACCACTGCATTATGCAGTAAAACAATTTCTTCAGTAAATTTACTTTGCAAAATGAACATAAGTCTACATTTAACAACTATGGACATTTGTTTTCAGGTTTGACTTATTGTTAGAAGGATACTTTAGTCTTTGCTGAGTGGTTTTAGGGAAGGAAAATAAAAACCAAATGTGAAGTGGAACCATCAGCAAGATCATCAAGATGGTCAAAATCAGAATCTGAATTTTGATGAGGACCAGAATCTGAGTTTGCCTTGAGAAAAACTCTACGGCGGCAAAAAGGACATCGCCAAAATACTAATTGCTTGTTTGCTATGTCTCCAATGGTTTTTTGAGGAAAGAACTCTGATATTTTCTTCATATTGTCTGTGAGATCTGTGAGCTGCATTTGTTTGATTTTCAACTCTTCTGAAATTTTTGTAGAACACTCTTTGTGTATCCACTCTGTATGTTTCTCAGGACAGAGATCGCATTTTTCTGATTCTTTGACCTCAATTTTGCAAATTCCACATAAAACTGGCTCTTTTTCTGGAGTCTTCATGGATAATATGGACTTAGCTTTCAATTCTTCTTCTTTAGTCCAAAAATCTGGAGTATTTGATGAAATAGAGTCATTCTCATTGTTAATACGATCAGCGCTTAGCTTAACTTTTTTTTGCTTGGAAGGAGCGGTCAGCCTGCCTCCTTCATAATTCTCCTCTGATACATCTCTTTCCTCCTTTGGAGATTTCATGGATTTCTTCGTTTGTCTTTTCTGATAGATCTGCCTCATCTTTGTGAGCTTATGAATGCCTTTTTTCCCAGAAATATGTCCCTTGTTTGCTTGAAGAGTGGGCTGAGAGCTTTTAGTAGACGGACCCTTCAATTCCATGGTATTCAACCTCTTTTCCATTGATATACTGTGAGTTTTGTCTAGCTGGAGTTAAGCGTCGGATTTCTTTAAATGATCGAATTATTAATACAGGATATTGACAGAATATAATAGCATTCCTTATTCCAGCTGAATCTCTCTGCAGCTTGAAGTTTAATACGCTTTGAATTCGAACCAAGAAACACAAGGAGTACAAAGTTTTTCTATTATCAGATCATAAGACTGAGTGACTTCAACAAAACGATATCTCAATCAAAATTACGTTGAGGAATGATTGAATTATATCATCGGCTTGATTCCAAAAACCCAAGAGATTAATGTAAATTGGGCGTACACTCTGGGAACCTAATTAGAAATTATGGGAAAAAATCAAGTTTACTACTCCCTATATTGTTTTGGGATTACTCTCCAAAGGTTGAGTGACTTTCTAGCTCTTATAAACAATCTAGATTAGTTTTAGAGCCGAGTAAATCGATTCCATCGTCAAATGCATGCGAATAAGAAACAACCAATACTCTTTGCTGACATATACCCTTTTTTGAATTGCCTTCAAAGCCTAATCACAAAGATACTTGGTATTTATATCATGAAGTCATAGGGTTTGGCTTGCCATCATTACAATTTTCACTTTAGATTCTTTTAGAAAGGATGAAGAGACATAATCATTAATTAATATTCATGAGACAAATGGAAAAAGGAAACGAAAAGCTAATAGAAGTAATGGATATTGGTTGATATTACAGCCTGCAGAGGTTCAAATAGAAGAATACTCGTAAATTTCTCTTTCTATATCTCCAAATGTTTGTAGGAAAAATATTCTGACATCTTGTCAAATCATTCTACATTGTTCACAATGTTGAGCTTTTCAAACATTTAAACATTAGATAAATAAATTAAACAATTAGCACGTAAAAGACAAACCGAAAATAATATGAAAGTGATAAAGAAATTAACAAGTAAACAACTATGAATTCTCATCATAACACTCTATAGATTTTAAATACTCGCCTTTTTGGACAGTGCTTTCAGCGGCAGGGTTCTTGTATTTGGTAATCCAGCATTTGATTCACCCAAAGTTGTTTACATTCATGTATCAGACTTTCATCGGCATTATGATGGCCGTAAAAGGAGTACCCACATCGAAAGTTAAGAGCAGAACAAAATCAGTCATAGCGTTTTTAGTTGCTGGAGGAGTAATCTTTCCAAAAGAAAGTCAATAATCTTTTGATTTTAATATTAGCTATACCTCGCAATTGTGATCTACTGTTTGCATTTGAGACGCAAGCACATTAAACAGAAGACTTTAGAACGACTTGCTAAAGAAGAGCAAAAACGAATAAATATCCCAACCCATTCTCATAGTTCATTGGATAATATCGAACTCCATGATTTCAGTCAACGAGATAACCCCAATCCACTAATACAAACCCGATAGCGGGAACGGACTCTGCAACAAATTATCTGTCGGAGAATTTAAAAACCGAAAGCTGATATTCAGGTTTATGAATCTAATTGATTATTCGTCGCTTGTACCATATGATTTATGATACTGAGAGTTTGTTTACAATTGTTGATTTGAAACATGCAGAAAGCAAATTCTTTCATTCACGTAACATTCCATGCTTTGCCGCAAAGTATCATAAAAATTCAGGGTAATTATAGGGAAAAATCATGGCTCAAATCTCTGAGGAGACGGTAATGGGATAAACAACGATATAATAAGTGATGCTGAACTAAGTAAGATATAAAGAGTCGTAATTAGCGTCGCGCCATTTTTAGACTAAACTAATCAACTAACACTGCATGCAATACTTGGAGGTCTCGGATCAGTGTTTTTACAATTTCGCCTCCTTTTTCATGTTCAAAGCGAGATATGGCAGCTGTAACTCATTGAACTATCTTTATTCAACAAGAGTCTCTTTGGAAAATTCAATTTGCCTGTTTCTGTAATGTCAAAAATTCTTCGAATGATCGGATTTTCTAATAGATTGTTTTTAACTCTAAAGATTGATTGAATAAAAAAATTTCTATGTCATCTCAACCACACCATAAATTCAAAGACGTCGAGGAACCTGAAATTACAGACCAATCAACGCAGGAGGGACCTCAAATAACGGTTGGATCAAATTCTGAGTTGGATCATCAGCACCACAACCATCGACCTGAAATATATGAGTTTAATTACCCAAACGAACTCAATCGAGCTCCAACATCACTGCATCACCATCCAATGCCCACGTTAAACAGCTTTCCACAAGATTTCCTCTTTTCACAAGCAACAATCTCGCCGCCTCAGTTCCCTTCAGAATCCAATTCAAACCAGCCACCTTCCTTAGATAATCCAAATAGCGGACAACCTCACGAGCAATTAAATTCTGCAGTTGAAAGTGCTGAGGTCCCACAGCGTATTGTCTCACAATTTTTCGCTGATGATGAAGACAGCAGGAGAACCGAAATCGAACAAAGGATCAATCAAGAGTTTGCAGGTTATTATTTTCTGCTCTGTGTGATTTTGGTACTCCTTTTTCCTATTTAATTCTCACTTCAATCGACTAGACTTTCAATCTGTTGCGATTTTTCACTCTGCTGAGAGCATGGCTGAATGGTCATAGAATAAGTCCTACTGATAAGAATGATGGGCCGTTCTTGTATTCACTGGAAGTTTCCGCATTACTTTGGGTCGTTGAAGCGGCAATTGCGTTATGCGGGCTGAAACTGAAGAGTGTTATTTTAACGAATATATTCAGTTTAGCAATGCTTGCGCGAGTCACTGTCCAGCTCTGCGGAATACTGATAGTTCAAGATTTAGATGTGCTGACATTTTGTTTCCAATTATACTACTATTTCACCTCGAAGCAACTGGTAAATTATCTTAAAGGTAGATAAGTTACTTTGAATTAATGAGTAACTACCTTTATTGCCCTAGAGTTGAGAGCTATTAACGAAGAGCTTCCTCGATGAGTTAATTAAGAAATTCCTTGCGCGATGACCTCACTTTTAGGATGTAAATAACTGAAATGCACGAAGACAAAATTTTTTCTAAATTTCCTAAATTTATCGCAGACAATCTCATTTATTATTATCCTTGCATGATAAATTAGATTCTAATTGAAATTGTATCTATTAACAGTAACGGAATAGTTTATACGTGCATCTGCATTAA
>ENA-UOTZ01002010-UOTZ01002010.1-compost-metagenome-genome-assembly--contig:-NODE-2010-length-11744-cov-13.451787_pt1 | contig 11744 bp, 8 predicted proteins | sample MGYA00238144_ERZ746983 | MGnify/ENA primary metagenome ERZ746983 (study PRJEB28759, sample SAMN06268863) | compost metagenome | isolation source: single cell | place: USA: California, Emeryville, Joint...
AAAATCTCTCTTTGCAAAATCATATCATTTCTTTAAACCCAAATAGCTAAATTTTTAGAAACAAGTTGTTTGTGGTTAGTTCGGGTTTATTAAGGTTTTAGAATGCAAGAAGGGGATATCTGCTATACATTTATAGTTCTATATATTTGAGATCTATGAGGTATGACTTTTGTTCTTTTGAAATTTTTTCAGTCGCATTTGGATTGTGATGTGGATGTACTAATGCAGATACTTTTGTAACAATCTTTTTCAGATGATATGTTACTCAGTTACTTCCGGGGAAGAGTTCTCGAGTGTTTTTCACTTCCATGTCAATCTTTAAATCGTGACGATAGAAATCCTGCTGGACCGCTTGCAATAATTCACTATTTTCGTGCATAAAAACGAGTTCCCCAAGTCCTAAGATGCATAATAACATAAATTCTAGCAAAGTAGCGGAAACAATGTAATAGTTACAAACTTCTTGACTGTATTAATTAAGTTAATTATGCTTTGCCAAAAAAACCCTCGTCTCAAGTAATTTATTATGTTATCTTAGTTTTTTACTCAGTTCGCATTAGAAAGACCTTTTACAGATACAAATATGCTTTTGATCGATATTATAATTCTGATTCAATAACCAAAAACAACCTATCCCTACTTTCTGCAAATTTACCTGTACCATTATCACTTTCTCAATATTTTTCTTAGTTTGTGAAGAATCTAAAGCCAATATCACGAGACAGAACCATTTACAGTTACCAACATACTTTTTCAAAAATTATTCACATTTAAATTATAAATTTGCGATTCATTAAATGATTTAATGTAAATCAAACACACGATATATGATATCTTAATCGTTAGTAATTGCGAATACTTCTACTAACCCAATAGAATTACTGACACAATGTAAATTAATGATGCTTTAGTTATGCTACACGAAGTAAATTTACTACTGATATAGGTCTGATCTTTGGAGACGTTCTATGAGTCTGAGTGTCAAATCCTAAGCTTGCATTACTCAAATAGATACTCTTCCCATCTATATAACTCACTCTCATGCAGAAAATAGTACTACTTTAGTAACTTGTAGCAGAAGTAACACTACGAATTTTATTTAATGAATTGGTGATGACTATTGGAATCTGTTTAGATAGATACCAAATAAATGAATAAAGAAGGTCCCAATACGACAAAAACAGAAGGGAAGGACGGATCACCTGATTTCTCTAGAAGGAAAGACTATAAAGTAAAATCCATTGGTCAAGAAGAGAAGGTAAATACGACTTTTTGTGATGGCTACTCACACATCTTATGGAATTTAGCCAGGACAAGGGCCTCGTTCCTTTACAAGAGATATGAAAGAATTATGCTGGCAAAGAGTAATGCAAAATTTCTCATTTACGGTCTACTAACAGCCCTTTCCAAGGCTCAACCCATGCTTGGTAGGAGTCCCGATAGATGGAGACTCGATGCTCTCGGAAACCCTGTATTCTATGTTTTTCGAGGCTGCCAAGGCCCTCTTTGCCATGAATATGATCATATTGTCCCCTACTCGAAAGGCGGAAGAACCTCCATAGAAAACTGCCAAATTCTTCAAAGACAGGTGAATCTGTACAAAAGCAACAAAGTTGAAGTCACATACGAAGAACTAAAAAACGTGAGCCCGATTGTTCGTTTTACAGGTAGTTTCGAGCATGTTCGATTAGTTTAATTGTGAGACAAATTATAATAAGACAAAGAAATGGATATAATCGAAAAAGCAGCATACGGAAATGTCATAAGACCAAAAGTCGATGCATACGTAAAACAAGATGTGGGTCTTCAGGATAAGAGCTCTGACGATGCGCCTAAACGCAGAACCAGAAGCAGATCTCCAAATAGAGACAATTCTCAAGGCGCTGCACCAGCAATGTAACTAATATTAATCGGCCATGCAGCAGCATCATCATCGACCTGTATGTTATACGTCCTTCGAATTCGATCATCACCTTCGAATCACAGGCAACCGGTTGCCTGATTTCATTATTTTTGTAGTAAAATAATTGCTTGTAACTGATTCTTACTTTGCTTATTCATGATCATACTTCTCAGGAATAAAGCACAGTCAAAACATGGCTGAGCTCTCGAAAAATCTTTGTGGAATGAAGTTAGTCATAAACATGAAGAAAAATACATAACTTATTCAGTTCAATTTTAAATGTAGTTTATCATACAGAAATCAACTAGCTTGGATGATCAAAGTTCAAAAAAGATAACGCAGTTGCTCTTTTCTCTATAAAATCTACAAACCATTTCAGATTCTCTTGATTTCCGACAACGTATCGCTTGCCTATAGACGCAAACATCGTTTCGAACGGAGTTTTCAAATAATGCTCAGCTTTCGTTTTCGCTTCATGTATATTCTGATCCAGTCTCTTCGAACTCCCAAACTTCTTCACTTCATCCTCCAAAAACTCCTTAAGCTTCAATATCGCTTCATTATTCTTTCTTAAAAATTCAGCGGCGTTCTTCTTCGTCTGCACAAAGCGATCATACTGTTTCTTCAAGAACGCGTCTATAAACTTCTTTTGCTCGCTCAGGAGCTCTGCATCTGTACACCATTTGATTGTGTCAACATAATCATCGAATTTATGCGGGATCACGGCTGACCAGATCCTCATAAACAGCAGATAAAACTCCATAAGCAGGGTCAAAAAGCAATTCGTCTGCTCTAATTTCTCCGGATTCCAGTTCATCTCCGACTCGCTTTTCTCATTGAACAACCTCGCCTTTACGTCCGCAAGCTTTGTGTCCTTACTAACCATCATTCTCTCCCTGATCGTGTACTCTGGAACATATTTAATATCAATCTCCTTTAAAAACTCTTCTTCTCCTATCATCTTTCCAGGCCTTCTCTTTTTCTTTTTAATATTCTTCTTCTCTTCTGTCATCTGGATCGAAAACGTGCTTATCAAAATTCGACGATCATCATTGACTTTTTGATCGTCGCCCAAATTCTTCATGAGCCTCTTCGAGGTTATTTTCTCAATTAGATTAGTTAAATTGCTTCCAATAGTCGTGATTCCTTGATCGACATACGACCACCCAAAGATCGGGAAGTCGTCTTCGACTCGGTTGCATTTCAAAAAGAAAGACGGTCGCAGCGAGTAAGTCGCATCAAGGATCCTCAAGGTAGTCTCGCCGAGCATTGAAATGATCTGCCAGCAGAGGAAATAAAAGAATTTCTTTTCATCCACAGCAGCGTTGCCTTTCAAATTATCGAAGCCTGGATAGACTTTCGAGATCATCTCGTGAAGGTAATGCACCTCTGAGGCTAGCATGTTGTAGTGCTCGGTAAACTGCACAGGGAGCTGATGCTTGTACTCTAAAGTTGAGCACTTTTGCGCGTGTTTGATGGCTTCCGTGGTGTGATAAAGAATCAACATCACCTGCGAATATAACCGCACGAATTCCAAGGCACTTACTTTGAAAACTTCAAATGAAGTTAATTGCTCATCTTGGACTTCATCCTTTAAGTGAGTGCGGATATCCATAAAGATTCCATTTTTAGCCGACAGTTCGGCAGTGAGTTCAGGAATACTTACCATTGAAAGAATTTGATTCTGCCTTGGCTGCTTAGTCACTTTTGTCGTTATTATTCTGCCTGTGTTAGTCGTAGCTGATCTTTCAAAAAACATCTGGCCGATAGTAACGAAAAACCTGATCAGATAGTACTGAGACGAGTTGTAAAAGAGAGTATCTATCAATATCGAATTGCAGAGATTCTCCTTGCTCTGCTCATTAATCCAAGCGAATTTAGCAAGCTTCATCTCGGGGACTTGAGGCAGGTAAACATTTTCTAGCTGCTGCTTGGAGTATCGATACAGTCTGAGGAGATCGAACCTCTTTTTCATACTTGTTGAAAAGTTTAGCATAGCATAATCGAACGATTCTGGACGAAATTTATTCTGGATCGAGGTCTTTTCCTCTTCTTTCGAAGCTTGGTTGCCCAGAATTCCATTTATACACTCGTCTATCATATTGAATTTTTCGAGAGTCTGTAAATATTGGGTGTAGAGTGATTTGCTTTTCAGACCAGTGACGACTTTTGAGAGTTCCAACGCGAAAAGGAATAGAAAATCTGTGGTTTGAGGTATTTCTGTGTCGGGCTCTCTCTTCCTATGCCCGGGTCTCTGCTGAGTAGTGGTTTCGTTCTGGCTCTCTTTGAAAAGCTTTTCAAAGAACTCATTGTAATGGCAGAGAACTTTCAATAATTGGTTTTCTAATTTAACTGCGAGGCTCGGAAACACTTTACAAATGCCGTACCAATCTGATAAGAAATGAAATGTTGAGCTCATAATCTCTTTTTTGAGCCGACCTTCTTTGTGTTTAATTCCGAACTCATTGCTCACCATCAAGCTGTAATTTTCAAAGCACCTTACAAATTTCTTAGAAGTTGACTTTGATGGCTCGTTTCGACTTTTCATTGCGTTGTGAATTTCTTCGAGAAAGACCGTGAAACTTCCTTTGATAATTGACGGAACGAGGTCAGAAGCTTTCGCAGGCAAGTGCATGAAGATGTCCTTGCATTCTTCCAAATTGAGATATGGTACATAGTTATCTAGAAAATCTAGGAGATCCTTTGCAAATTCAAAGGCTTCAATCGATGTAGTAGTAGTTTCTTCTTTGTTTGGAGATGGAAGCAGCTTCGCTCGGATCTTAAAACAGGCTAGAAGGAGGGATGTAATCGTGGTGTAATATGGATCTGCCTTATCACCCTTCGCCAGCACCTCCTGTAGCTCAGATTCGTTAACTTTTTTATTGATAAACGCTTGGAACCTAATCAGATACCAAATGCCATCTTTTCTGGCTGCTTCTAGTACCTCGAGGTTGTCTGGGTCTAAGAAAGGGTCTTTCGTATCGAAAGGTTCTTTTACTGCATCCAAATAATGCTGATACTTCCACTCTGCATAGCTGTCATCGTTGAACGCGGGAATGACATTATCATGGAGCAATTTGCAAACCTTCTTCGAAATAGCTGAAGCTAAAATTTCGAACGATTGCTTTTTTATGATGGGTTTCGCGAGTATATTGACAAGTGCAATAGAAGCAAAGCCATAACTATCATTAAGAGCAAACACCTTGGCGATAGCCAGCTCTCTTTCAGCTTCAGAAAGCCCATGTGTAAGAAGCTGAACTTGGTCTGGTTCGACAGCATATCGAAGGCAATTGCTCTGCAACTCATCGAGCTGGCCAGCGTTCTGATAGCTCTCGATAAGCAAGTCCCCCAACATTTTCGGCCGGAACTTTATTTCATCAGATCGCATCCATATTCTCTGCGCTAGTAAAAACCCCAAGTCTTTAAGGTTGAAAGAGCTTTGATAAATCGGCTTCTTTAGAGCCTTATCCACCGTTACAATCGCATTGATAATCAGCAAGGTTTTAATTGCAAGACGCTCATCAAACTCATTAGCGAGGCGATCCAGCAACTCGGAGATGGTCGTTGGAAAATCATTTTGCCTGACTACAAATGCTGTCCATGCGATCGTGAATTCGGGCTCGTCTTTTCTCTCAATTTTGCAGGCTCTCAAATTTTTCTTGTAAAGCTCCAGTGCCCGAACAAGGGCAGGATCATCAAAGAGATTTCTGGCTTCTCCATAAGCAATTCGAAGAGTTTGTGCATAAAGTATCATGTAGTAAATGAGCTCTAGAGTGTATAAATCGTAAGTGTAGGGGACTTGCGCGTCTGAAACATCCTCGCTGAGCAAGTCTTTCAGCTCATTGTCAAAGAGATGAAGCGCTGCGTTTACATTTTTCTCGATTCTGCGATCTGTAAGGAGAAAATATTTTGATACTGCCTTCATCAGACGATCGTAGTCCTTATTATGATATGCCTCGCGAATCGTCCCTCGAGATATTTTCAAAAACTCGCTATACTCGCCCTTGTGGAGTTTAGTAATCAGATTTTGCTTATTTTTTGGTGTTATTTCCTTGATAGCTGACCCAGAAGTGATCATCCGAAAATGATTCCACCAGAATCCTTGCATCGCATCGAGTTTTGGGAAAGAGAGACTCAAAAACTTGCTGACTGATGCATGGGTTTGAAAACGCTCGATGGACTCCATGTTTTTCTTCTTGTTTTTAAACAATAACTAATCAAAAAATTTAAAAAACTGTCGGAAGTAAATTGCTCTGTTTCTGATTAACCTAAATATAATATTAATTGTGTCACTATCTGCACAAAACACTCTTCGGTATATACATACATATGTCGATATGTCTATATCACCCACAAACTATCAGTGGGACTAACCATTCATCTAGAGCATCATACACAGTGATGATAGTAAAAATATTATAATGCAAAACTTTTGATTTCTATGGTTTTATTGGGATAAATTAGCAACAATTAGAGCAGAAGCATCCTATGTAGAAAGGAACAGCTCTTTTTATTTTGGTGCTTTTGCCAATGCTGAGAAGGCTTTATAATACGTAAAATGATCCGCAGTGAAATTCTCAGCGGATATGCGAGGAATGCCAGCTTTTTGCTTTGTCTCTGGCTTCTGAGACCCGCTTGAAGGGATGAAATACCGCCTGTTTGATATTAGCCTATTAATGCGTCTTCTTCGAGCAATAAGACTTCTCATCGTTCCACCCAACTCCACCTCCCCTGCAGTATTCTCTTGAACAACCTGTTGATTCGATTGGGTTGTGCTTTCATCCCCCATCATCACATTTGGAGTTGGAGGCAGCTTTTCAAGTTTTCCTCCATGAAGCAAGATGAGTTTACAGCCTCCAAGTAAATATAAATAACTGCTTGTGTGAGTCAACCGTTTTGCTACCATCAAAAGTGAGTTCATGTTACTAGCTCTGTCAGACGGTATTACTGGGATGAGTAAACGCAGTGATAAACCCAAACCAAAGTACACCACGCCTTTTAATAGTGTCCGAGTAAGCGAAATGGAGGTTGGAAAAGCAACTTTTTGTACAACGTGAGTAATTAGCAGCAACGTCGTTAACGCAATCCAACTTATGACACAATATCTTGAGACTGAAGGAGAATCAGCTCTGTTCGCTATCGCAACGAGAAAGAGCGAAAGGAGTGTTGAACATAGACTCGCTGTGCCTAGCACAACGTTGGTGATTGAGCTCACCAACTTTAGAAAGGGCGTAGTTCGGACCTTATATACAGAAAAAACAATCTGAGACTCCTCTTCGCAGATAGAATCAGCTGACGTGGCGTTCTTCTTAGCGTAGGCTCGTGCTCTGAGAACTCCAATCCCCCAATACGTACCAGACGTCAGTAGTCCGATGACATTCAGAATATAATATAAGGTGAAATACAATGTCACTTCGTCCCCATGAGATGGAATTTTGGTATGATCAGCCTCGTTTTTTAGAAAATAAACTACCTGACCGCTGAGGAAGGTTTTCAGAGCTTTTTTCCAGCTGTTTTTGAGACTGGAGCTGGAACCCTGATCGATCCCAAAGTAATTTGCTTGCATATCATAGTTCGAAAGCTCGACCAATAAAATAATACTGAAACCAAAAAGACCGCTTGAAAGTCCTGCGCCGAAATTGTTGATGAACACAAACCACATAACGCCGAATATCATCGTGAAAAACAGCGCTAGTCTTTCCAAATCAAAATATTTCAGGCTAGCGAACTCGAACCCTGATTGGTCCTCTCTTCCTTCTCCAGCATTCTCTGCGGGGTCTTGCTGGTAAATAACTTTTGATGCGATTAGCTCTAAAAACCCAATGGACCATAAGAAAATTGAGATAAGATAACCAAACGCTTTTAGCTTGGGCAAGGTCGCAAAGTCAAATATGCTCATAACCCACACCAAAAAGTACGCGAGGGCAAATTTATAGAAGGTGAGAATCTGAGTCAATAAATATAGCATTGGTCTCGGCAATTCCATGTAAACGATGATATTTTCTATATAACAGTAAAATAGAGCCGAGAAAAGCAGAGTAACGAGTCCTATGAAGGCAGATTGCTGAGAATTGGTCTTGTAGAAGAAGACTGCGAGTAGTATGGCGTAGAGTAGCACACTGATAAGGCACGTTACTGTCAGGCTTTTGTTTTTGAGTTGAGATTCACGGAAGTGGTTGATGGTTGAACGAGAAAAGTTTGTGTAGAATGCATGATGAGTATCAGACGGCAGATCTATAGCTTCATTCAAACAGAGTGATAATATCGTCAAGAGAGTGGATATGACTCCGATGACTTTAGACGAGATGTTTTCCATACCTATGAAGATATTGAGCAAAGAAAGCGCGCACAGTCCACATAGAACAAATTTGCCAGGCTTTGTGATAAAGAAACCCCATTTAGGAGAGATTGTCAAATTATTCTGTCCAGAAAGTCGCAAACAAACGAGGATAATTGCAATGGAGGTCAAGTCTAGTAGATATTCTCTTGTATGACTGGTGAGACGATTCGAAAGTACACATGATAGCTGAGCAACCAACCCGACCATCCGAAAAGCAGAGCTAATCAGTGCGAGAGAAGGGTAAACGTTAGCGTAATTGTTATTGGACGCATTTCTCATTTGATTTCGTTTCTGCTTCCAATTATTTGTGTCTTTAATTTATTCGTTTATTCGATGCTTCCGCAGTGAAACTAATTAGAATATTCAAAGATTATTATTGCATGAATGCAGATACTCATGCTACTCCAACTCATAATAACTCTTCCTCTCTCTGAAATCAGGTTTTTGCTTTATCTAACTAATAATAATGTTTGACATATCTCATTTAAAAGTTAGAAGACAAGTGTAGGGGGTTAATCTTTTTTATTTCTCTAATATAAGGCAGAAAAGATGAACTTTAATAGATTAATATTTAGGGTTCAGAGCTCAAATGAGGAGTGCAGCAACTTTCAAGCATATGGAGGAGACTCTTTATAAACAAGAGCCACGAATACTTTTAAATTCCCGATTAAATTTATATGGTTAATCGCTTGACAAATTCCATGCAAAGAAAAAAAATTGTGACACGAAATTTGTTCTCCTGCAGCCTCCAGCTTATTTGGATTTAGTTGTTGAAGGAGTCAATGACACCTATTCCTTGTCCAAATGAAATGACGGCTCCAGCAATTCCCAGCAGACTGAAAAGAACTGCGAACATACGGACGACGAGGATGAGTACCTTCGATGGCTCTCCGTTATCGGTGTCTGATTCTTTGACTTTAGCGTAGAGTAAAACTAATGAAAATAAGAAAACACAAGTTTGAGTATCAGATATTACATGGGAAGGTGAGGGAAAGCGAGACACTGCCAATACCTCCGACAAGTCCCAAAGCTGCTGTGATGTTAGGAATAAGGACAGCGACGATTCCAGTCCCGAATACCAGCGCAGCAGTTACTATGGTGTAGGTTTTATTGTCGGTGTTTTCATGTTTTCCCATCATGATGAGGATCTGGAGTCTGGTTGGCACGATATTAATAACGATAGAGACGATCAATGTCAAGGAAATTGCAATCAGAGCGAGCAGCATAACCCAGTCGAAATCAACGCCAGGGAGTTTAGGTCTTTGAACAATAAGAGGTGGGGTCTGGTCGGTCAAAGAGAGGTAGCCACAGGTTCCCATCGTAAAGTATAAGAGAGAGTTTATGCTAACAACACGAGCTACAACCTGTATGATTATTATTAACATTAGATGTTTCTCATGGCGTTATCTAAGAGTACCTTTTTCATACGCGAATATTTTGCGCGAGCGAGCTCAGTTCTGACTGGGAAAAGGTTTGAATGGCAGGTGAATGAGAAGCTGGCTATAGCGAATGAGGTGAAGAAATTGAGATTCCATCTCGTGTAAGTTATATGCTCAAGTGAATTGTAGTGACTAATATATGATGGAGTTTGGATAACCACGACCTACCGTCGATAATAACCTCGTTAATTAAGGCGATGGTGGATTGTCCTTACCAAGAGTGTGTAGAAGATACAAGCGACTCCGAAGTAGGTGGCATATCTAATTCCGTAGAGATTTTTCGTCATACTTACTGGGAAGGCAACGATCGTCACAATCGCAATTTGAATGAGTCTAGGTAAGAACTCTGGCTCCTTAGTCTCTGAGCCAGTCATAATCGCGAAGATGACTGGGACGAATTTGGAAACTAGAAGTTTTGGTGTATTAGTCGTAAAATAAATGAGGAAATATGTCACTTGTGATCTGGTAGCCGGAGGAAGAACCAAAACCGTAGAAACACAGAAGTCCATCCATAATTCTAGCAGGAGTCTATTCATCAACGACCATTAGTTGCGATTTTGCTTGAGTGAGTTACTTTTCCCAAGACTTTTTCGATTAGCACTGTGTACTCTTTTTCTTTCGTTTTGAAGGAGCAGTAAGAAAGCATACTGAGCGAGATAAAACAAAGACTCGCTCCAAGCACCAAGAATCCGAGTCCCAACAACATTCCAGATGATTTAAAGAGGTAAGGCAGCGCCAAGACACCAGTTCCCATTGAAGTAGCAACAAGGGAGAAGATTGAAGCTCTAATTGAGCCTAAACATGATCGTGAGTATATCGACTCTCTGCGTTATGTAATACCTGGTTTCATTGGTCCGAATGTTCTGTCAAGCCAGGACCGATACTCAACTAACACCTAATTACACACCATGCGAAGCAAATAAATACCTGGCCAACTTAATTTGGCCTCAGGTCTTGGTATGCTTGTGTCTGGGATGTCTTTGCTGAAGGTATCCTCGGCTTTGCGAGAAGAGTTTAACCATATTGAAAAATTTTTTTGAAGATTACTATCTCTTGGCAGAAGATTCTCTGATACATTATTTTGCGAAAGGATACTGCTTTCATTTGCGTCTAAGGGATCGTTAGGCGAAACGTAGGATCTGAAAAAAATACCTCTGATGTCAAATGCGTGTGTCTCCATATTGACTTAGAAGTGGTCGATTTTAGTATTTCGAAAATATTGTATAGCTAAAATCTCAAAACCTAAATATATAGCCAGTGTGATTGATCCAAAAGGAGGATCGAGGCGTTGATAAAACTCTGTAACTTATTTTCAAAAGATTTGCACTGTTTCTAACAATCTATTGTATCCTTAGAATGCCTCAATCCACCACGAGTCGTTACAAACAGGATAGTGGGAACGAACTCGCGGTTGCTGAAAATTTTTTAAGGTGAAAAAAGTTTTAGGATCTTCGATGGTAAGGACTATGTCGCAAAATCGTTCGAAATATCATGGGAAATCAAAGCTTTGGTATAGTTGGTAGACGCAGATATAAAAAGTTGGTTTTAATGGCTTTTCAGTTTGTACTGAATCCTAATAGGAATTATATGTTTTCCTAAGCAGCATAGCCTCTAGCTGCATTTATCTGATCCGTAGTGGGAAGTTGGCAGAGAATATCGAATTGCTGCGGCTTTTCGAATCTAAAATAAGTAGATCAGCAAGAAATCACTTTCCATTGTATCTAGCAGTTTATCGCAAAATTAGACGCTACTCTGTAATTTGCACACTCTCGAGTGAAAAGAGCCTTAGCGTCTAAATTAAATATTACAGAGCATAATTACTCTTATTCAATTATCAACAAGAACTAATAAAGCGGTTTAGATGCAGCTGGTGAATGCGCGCATTTCTCTCAAAAAAACCTTCTATTTGCAAAGCGAGGTAGAGTCTCAGCAAATAATTGATCGAGACACTTAAAACTCATATCTGAGCAAAAGAAAAAAATAGCAGAGAAGTGGGAGGCTTTCCAAAAGAAAATTTGAGTCCAGTAAATTCAATGTTAGTTCAAGGATAGAGTACAAATTT
>ENA-UOTZ01002011-UOTZ01002011.1-compost-metagenome-genome-assembly--contig:-NODE-2011-length-11739-cov-9.367947_pt1 | contig 11739 bp, 9 predicted proteins | sample MGYA00238144_ERZ746983 | MGnify/ENA primary metagenome ERZ746983 (study PRJEB28759, sample SAMN06268863) | compost metagenome | isolation source: single cell | place: USA: California, Emeryville, Joint...
AATATCATCTCTCTGAAAACGATAATATCAAAACGACGATATATCATTAAGGACTCTCAGAATGAGTATCCGTCTCTCTCATTTCTCTTGGATCACCGCAAGAATAACAAATAATTCTGTGTTTGGTCAATTCGTTCTTATTAATAAAGTGAATGTTGCCGAAAACTCAGTTTAGAAGCAGTTTTCGCTTTGACAAATAGGATTGACTATGACTCGGATCTGGGATCTCTGATTTTTTATTCTTGTTGGTTCTAATTCCGAATATGTTAAATGAAATAAAATCTTGACCTGGAGGCTCAAGTAATATAAAAATAAATTAATTCTCTACACAAGAGCCAAGGAAGAACTACAAGGACCTCATGGGATCGACATGCTCTATAAGTCAGCAAGACCAATCGAATGAAGTGAAGGTAGGATCTAATGATGGGAAAGAAATAACTGAGAAGAATAATGCGCTGAATGAGGAGGAAGAGATACCATGGCTGCTTAAACCATATTTTAAGCAAGGAAAATCCCTCACCACTATCGATTTAAACAATAAAATTGGTAAATCCGAAGCGATTGCACTCAGCAAGAACACTACCTGGACCAAACTTACCACTCTCGATTTAACCTACAACGATCTCGAGGCAAAGGGAGCAAGTGAATTAGCCAAAAACACTTCCTGGACGAAACTTACTACTCTCGACTTATCAAAAAACACTATCGGAGCAGAGAGATCATGTACATTGAGTGAGAACTCCAGCTGGACGAACCTTACCACTCTACTATTAACTGGAACGATCTTGGTAACGAGAGAGCATGTGAATTAAGTAAGAACACCTCCTGGACGAAGCTTGCCACTCTCGATTTATCCAACAACAAGATTGGAGCAGAGGGAGCGAGTGCAGTCAGCAAGAATACTACCTGGATCAAACTTACCACTCTCGAGTTATTCGACAACTCGATTGGTGCCGAGGGAGCGAGTGACTCAGCAAGAGCACTATCTGGACCAAACTTACCACTCTTAATTTACTCTACAACAAGATCAGTGACGAGGGAGCTTGTGCACTGAGCACAAACACCACTTGGAAGAACCTTGCCTATCTCTGTTTATTAAACAACTCTGTTGATGCAAAGGGAGGTAGTGCGGTAAAAGCAAGATGGCCTAAAACCGAAATTGAGTTTGAGTAGTCTCGTCAACGAATTCTTAAAAATTACTTAAAAATACAATATTTCTCAGTGTTGCTTAGACAGTTTTAGAAAAGTAGATGCATAATATCTTCATATCACTTCAAAGTCGCTTTGTGGAATTTATAGCAAACCAGTATGATAAAAATTTTGAAAATTTTCGCTATTGACATTGTTCAAGTCATTTGGAGAAAGAAAGAGTTTGTGTAAACAAACAAACCCTTTGACTTTATCAATAGAGAGGGATGCTTTTCAAAGTTTTATTCCGCATTTCAATAAATACTTAATTAAAACCAACACAAATAAATCAGTCTACTCAGTATCCTTCTTGATGAGAGCTCGACGGCTCGATCCTATCAGCAACCCTGACGACAACAGAACCAATCAACGAAGCCGTTCTATGCCTCGTTTGCGAGATCCACAGGCCCTGCAAATTTCCTACAAACCAAGCAAACTCGATAAAGTTTACAAGCAGCAACTCAAAGCCGACAAAAATTTCCACTACATTCCTCGAGGCGAAACTACGTTGCTTAAACCCACAGGCTTTGTCGCTCTGTCCCGGCGACCTTACATCCAAGACCGAGATGACAGTTTTGGTGAAGGGTCTGAAAGATATACTCGTGAAGATAACAAAATACGCTTTTACGAGAGCAAAGTCCCCTACTACCGCAACAAATATGACCCATTCGTTCATAATAAGAAAAGCATGACTTCAGATCAGATAATTAATGAAATTGTAGCAAAACGAGATGATTTTCAGCATAAGTATCGAGAGATATTCTCGAAAAACGCGAGACATAATCCTCCTCTGCTAAACGCGCGGCTAAGACTTGCGAGCCTTGAAGCGCCGAAATATAGACGTGATATTCCACCTTTTGTGAAAGCAAGTGAACGTATTTTCAACGGCCTTAGCAAGAACGAATCCACTCTGCAGGATTTGCTTGAGGAATTAGAACGACTAAGGTAATCACCAGGACACCAGCTGAAAGCTTCGACTGTATCGATCTGTATCGAATACAATATAATTCATTTGCAAAAGCAGTATTCTTTGAAAATTTATTTATTTTCGCTCCTGATGAGCAACAGAGTTTTTTTTCATTATATATATATTTTTCGTACTTTGTTCGTATCTCAGAAATTCTTTATGAAAAATGTAAAGCAATTTCTACTTAAAATTCAAATATTGTCTCGTGAACTTGCATTATTTGTTTAAGCTAACATTTGCAACTTTAGAAAATATAAAACTTATTATCAATAGAAAAAATCGTGTGTATTTAAGTAAATCAAGTTAATAATAAAAACTTCTGTAGTCTCATCAGATATCCTATCCTTTTCCTATTGTGAAAAGGACTTTAAATTCAATAGTACATGAAGAAATAAAATCATTCGGCAATTTAATCATCTTCTTTGACAGCTTCCAGTAAATTTACTCTCATCGAACCATGAAGCCGTTGATTCGATTGAGTTTCATTTTGATTTACAAGATTTAAGGGATTAGAAATGCTAGGGTTGGTTTGATCTTTCGCATCTTGACTTTTCCTTCGAGCCTGATCTTCGAGCGCCGAGAGTTTGTCGCGAGTCTTGTTCAAATGCATCTTCAATCTAGCAGCCAGCACCACCCTCGCACGGAATGTAAGTTTGGTAAGAGAAGCCTGAACCTCCAACTCAGAAGGATCGAGGAATTCTTGGTCATCTTCGTAGATATTCTTCACCGTGAATGCTCCATCTTCAGTGAGCCATGCACTTGTCTAATAATAAAGGTTAGTGCCCTGAGTCATGGCTATCAGATACCATTATTTCCTGAATGGTCATTCGCTCTTCAGGATCTTTCTTCAGGCAGCCTTTGATGATGTCTTGGATCTTCTTATCCATTGTTTCTGGGTATTCAACTCTATGGATGCACAGGAATAAATTTTTTGTTAATAGAAGGGAATGTTACTCCTCATGGAACACTTTCTGCATGAGATCTGAGGTATTATTCGCCATAAAAGGAGGTTTTCCGGTCAGGAAATAAAAGAGCGTCGCTCCTGCAGCCCATACATCAGCTGGCTTTCCTCTAAATGATTTCCCTTGAGATAATGATTATGAGGTTCTGCTCCAAGAAAACACAATACCTTTAAAAGATTCAGGTGGGAGAAACAGTTTTGTGCCTGCGCTGTTTTTTAGTTCATCAGAGTCATCCTCCATAAGCATAGAAACTCCAAAATCTGATATTTTCAAAGTATCAAACTCGTCGATAAGCAGATTTTCGGGCTTAATGTCTCTGTGAATGATTTTCGCATGGTTGTGTAGATAATCTAGCCCAAGGATAAGCTCTCGAAAATATTTCAACGCTTTCTCTTCCGACAAAACTCTTTTTCCGCTAAACAAATCGCTATGCATCGACGTATCCAGATTACTGGCAACAGATATGCCACTCTTGTCTAGAGCCTCCTTATTCTCGTATTTCCAATAGCCTTTCGACATCACTGCTCCTTTCTTTATCAAATCCATCACAAGGTACAGTTTGTCTTCCTTAGGATCATCAATCACTTCCCATAGTCTGACAATGTTTGGATGTTCCTACAATAAACAGCAATTAATTCACAAATCGCCTCTACAAAGCAAATTTACAAGCTTTTTCATTATCGCGACTTCTCTTTCCAATGGATTCGCTGTATCTGAGGTCCTTGAGAATAATTTCCTCTTCAGCTTAGCTTTATTGGCAATTTTGACAGCCTATTGATGAAATAATAAATACTTCAAAGCAGGGATGATAATTTACGAAATATTGCTTTGTTTCGGTGTTTTGGACAAGTTTTACTTTCCCGAATCCACCTCTAAAACATTGTAAGGCAATATGGTATCAATAAAACTTACTTCCCGAGATCTTTGATAAATAAATACTGGTTTATCTTCTTCTGTCCTTCACCGTCTCGAGTTTTGTCCAGCCTATTAGTTTCTATCACTGTGCTTTGTATTCTCTTTAGAACAGCTCCCTTCAAGTTGGGAGACCTCGAACTCTCACGATATTCGCTACTGAGCCTATAATAGCCCCTTTTCTTAGCATTCCCAGTGACAGTCGGTTCACTCCTTCCCGAAGGAGCCAACAGCTGCTTCTCCCCGTGAGAGTTTTCGCCACCGTTCAACTTCTGTTTCTCTTCTACCCCTACCCTCGCGAGCACGCTTTGCTCAACCCCTGAATCAGCCTCTTGGATATGTAATGGAGGTAATGCAACGCTTTTTGACTTGTATATGCATCTCTGGGACTGACGTGTGCCTGGTGTAACAGTTGTCTTCGCAGACTCTTGTCTCTGCTCCTCACCTTGGGAAGGAAGCGTCTCATTGTGAGGGTCCGACTCTTGCTGGAATATCGACAGTTTGAATGGCTTATGGTTCTGAGGATCAACCATCTTTATCACTGCGTGTTTTTTAGAGCAAGGACTCTCAGAGTTGAAGTCTCCAGCATTAGACAGCTGATCCATAAACCTGCTCTCTTGAATTGAATCCGCGTTGCCTCCACCATGAATCGAGCTTAGACTCGTTAAGGAATCTTTTCTAGACAATTGACCTATTACGTTGTTGTTGTAATCTCTTCGTAGCACACATAATTTCAGCAAGTTCGTACTATTTCGATAAATAGGCTCTTGCCTAGCGATATCCTCAGGAGCTTGAGGCCTCTGATAATGTTTTGCCGGTGAATTAATCCCAGTGAGAACTTGGAGACCAGGACTCGCGAACTGAGAACGCGTGGTCCCTCTCGCCTCATCGTATTCGACTTCTAAATTCTCGCAGGTGAAATCATATCTTGAAATATTCCCTGGAGAGATGTTTTCTTCGATATTATAGAGCGTGCGATTATTAGTCTCATTCAGCATGCTCTGACGATGGTAATTTTGCGTTGGACTTTGGTTGTTCATTATTTTTGAGTTGTTCAGATCGGGAAAAGTAGGACGCGACACAAGCTCGTTCTCATTCTGGTTGATGGGAGAAGGACCAAAACCATTTAAACTAGGGAGCTGATCTTGGCTGCCCGCAGGCTCGAATTTGGAAATAGATATTTCAATCGAAGGTCTTCGCAGTCTTGATGATTGCTCCTGAACGTCATCTTTAATTAGCTCGAACAGATTCATCCTACTCTTTATTTTGAAGTTAGTTTCATTAACATTTTGTGACGAGCTTTCAGCTTCTTTTTTCTCATTAAACGATTTTCTTGAAGAATTTCGTTTCAGTTGTAAGAGATTCTCTTTTAGCACTTCTGATTTGTCCTGCTTGGTACTAACTGACTTGCCATTTGGTGAGTCTAATTCAGCTATTGGCTCCATTTTAATACTTTCTTTTCTGTCTCCTCTCGATGGACGGGCCATTAATGGCCTCATTAATTTCGAAATTGTGTCGTTTTGATGAGAACTAACCGAATGTCCACTGGTTTCTTCGTTGCGCACTACCTCAAGGAGATTTAGCTTGAATTTGTCACTGACAGACAATTTAGAGAAGTTCATAAGATGATGCTGGGAAGTTGACGCTTCGGTTAGATCCTTTGATCCTACACTTGAATTTTGCTGAGGGAGGCTGTTTGCTCTCAGCGAAGCAAACGATTTATTCCTTCGTCGGTTATTGGAAGTCAAATCAGTCGATTTTGGGATCTCTTGTTTTTTTATCGGAGGAAGCAGCTCTTGAATGGAACTCTGAGTCTCGCATTTCCAGAACTGAGAAGACTTTATCGCGTTGCTGCTGTTTAGCTCTAAACTGCCTTGAGACTCCAGTGTTCTGCTTCCGACGGCCGGAATCGATTTGGGTAGTAAGGAATCCATTGTAGATATCGATGAGCGTTGCTTAAATCTCTCAGACTGGACACCAACAGGTTTCGCTTCATAAGTGATAAGCTCTGTTGAAGTTATCGACAAATTACTAAACCGATTTTTGGAAGCAGGCTGAGGACGGTTGTGGCTCTGAGAATTCGACTGAGGGCTGATTTGTCCAGTTTGACTCTTCTCGGCCTGCTCATTAAAGAATATACTTTCTGAATTTTTGGGCTTCTTTGGGAAAAGTGACTCTAACGTTGAGACTTTCGGCTCTGCAAAATGAGGTTCTATATGTTCTTGGTTATGTTTCATTTCAATGGAAGAGTTGAGCCTCGGACTCTGATATTCTGACTGCACATTTGAATCCTTATGAATTACACTTTCATGTGGCGAGCCAAATTGACTGAGCCCGGTAAAAGGATTAATTAACAGAGCACTTGAATTTTGTCTGGAGCTTCTCTTCTCGTGGAGGAGAGCATGTCTGTTTACGATCTTTGGAGACAGAGGATGATGTTTTACACCGAAGCTATCTCTACCGAATATATAGTTATTGCCCTCTTCTGGATATTTTTTGGGAGTTTCATCAGGCAAATTGTTGTAACTCGGCCTTCGCGAGCTTTGAGAAGACTCAATGCTGTTCTTAAAAGAAAAATCATTCATCGCAGCTTTCGATAACGATTGCTTGAGTAGAAAGTCCATATTGCTTGAGGTTTTCTTCTTTTCAATTGTTGCTGAGTGTCTTCTCAATACTTTGGGCTGCTCTTGCATCTGCTCGTCATGTGCATCAAACGAGCCACGTCTCTGATGTATTTTATTCCTCTCCGATTGGCTAGTAGGAGCTGAGAACAAAGAATTCCTGTCTCTGGGTGTTTGAGCTAGACTACAGTAAAAGGTGAGGGCCGAATAATGAAATAGTCGAAAAGATAATTGCACGCATTAACGAAATAAAGGATTTAAGATTCGTACCTTATATTCCCAATTCTGCTTTGTGATACTGTACATCCCATTTGAATGAAGCCTTGAAAGTATTGAAATGCAGTATAATTCGCAGCTGCAAAAAAAGAGCACGTTTTTTTGCAATAAATTTAAAAATTTTCTCTTCCAGGCGGAATATCTCCGGATCAGTAATCCGTTTGGAAATCGCTGAAAAAGTTAGCGAATTAAACACTTTACTGACTTTGCAAAATCACTTCTCAATTAGGAGTTTTGTTAAATGGTACAACCACACAAAAGGGACGAAGAACCTTGAAAAGTTAGATCTCCTTTTTATACTGATCTCAGGTGCTAGAACTTATGTTGCATGCGACGATTGAAACATATAGTTGACGTGTGTTTGGAATATAAGAACCCTGAAATAAATTCCGAAAATAAAGTGGTTAAATTGAAATGTTTGGCAAGTAACTGTTGTTACTTTTATTGGAAATCTAATTGACGGAAAGAGCACTTGATCCTGTGTCCTTGAAGGTTAACCTCCACTATGTGTCTAGTTCTATAAAAACGTGCAACAAATTTTTCTCAATAATTTTCAAAATCAGCATTCTAGAGTTCATCCTTTGCAATGATTTCGGTAAGCGCAGTTTCCTCAGGATATTTCTTTTGACCTTGAAATGGTTTATTCTAGTCAGCTAGATCCGAATAAGAGAAAAGAAATTTGGGCTACAAGCAAATTATTTCTGATTTTAGCACTCTCTCTCAGTCAGTCCAATTCACAACTCCTACTCTAGCTCATAAGAAAGAAGTTTTTCGTTATGTGAAATTAAGAGAGACTTTGAGATTATTACTTTACAATAAGTTGGAAAGAATATGAAAATCAGTCTGATATAAGATGTTTTATTTGGAAATGATATGTTTTTTATAAATAATGTATGTTTATTAACTTGATATTGATATTCTGCGGCTTTGGCACATATTCATTGCGAATATTCTTGAGTCTCTGATCTTGTTCAGGAACTCGTAAATTTGATGTACTTTTCATAGTAATTTAACAAAATCTGTGGACATTTCGCTTTCACCTCAGCTGAAAGATACCACGTAGATTCCGGCTCCGTCCCATCACATCTTCTCAGCCACTTGACTTTCACCATCAAGTTCGAGATTTTATTTTGTACAGATCCTCCAGGCGTTAGTTTATCTACAGCATACATAGCATGCTCCTCAATTTCACAGGGTATGTCTGTCTGAAACATCCCATAAATCTTTTTCGGCACATACTGTATGCCTTCCTCTACATTCTTATCCCGAAGAATAGTCTTTTGAGATGCCTTTACAGGCGAAGCAGTTTTTTTAATTTTCTTCGAATTGCTACAGAGGTTCGGGCAATAATTCTCATCGTTTTGGTATATATCCTCTTCATATTCATATTGATAATCCTCGACATCTTCTTTATTTCTCTTGATTTCCGGTGAAAATGTCACTGATTTTTTCCCCTTCGTCTTCTTTGTAGTTGAAAGCTTTTGTCGCCTCTTGAATTCTTCGACCATATCTGGAATAAACTTCAAATGCTCTTCCGGTTCCCAACTATTATACTGAGCTTTCCATCCTAGCCATTTTACCAAAAAGAATTCTTTTCCACCTTCTCTTTTTGAATCAAGAATCTTTTCTACCTGCCACAAACGATTTCCTATTCACCAAACTGATAAACAAAATGGTCAGACATTAGCAGCACCTACCTTCAGAATCATAGAGGGGTTGGGATCGAGGAAGCTTGGTTAGAGTCTTGGTACGTTTGGATTTGCTTTTCGTAGGCATAATTTTCTTAAATAGTTAAATTTCATAATTTAGCGAAACGGTACTATTTTTATTTAGACTTTATCAGATAATATGATTTAGAAAGTGTAATTCCTTTGCGGAATTCTATCAGAAGTACATCTTTCAAAAAAATAGTAATCAGTAAGCAGACTGATTTACTCTAAGACTTTTATTCGATAAATTGGAAACAGTCTTTCACCACTTAATACGACTTCTCGCGTGGAGTTTGTTCGTCAAGAGAAAACTTTTCAAATCGAAAACTTCCATCGATATATTCTCGTTGAGCAATCAGAAAAGAGAATTGTTTTATGCTTGTCATTCACCCGGACTCCTAAAAGCTTAGTATCAGAAGCCTACATATAATATGTGACCCCATTAAGAATGAATTTGTTCAATTGTAGCGCAACAAAAAGAGAATTTTTGCGAAAAGATGTGGCATCTATCGCAGTTTTGGACGAAATCTTCTTCAAGAAGAAAGCTCTAGCTTATACAAAGAGCAACTAATTGCTTCCTAAGGTGTCTATTCCAGTGGAAAGAGAATGTGAGAAAAACCTTCAACTTATAGCATATTGTGAAACATTGTTTTTATTCTATTAAAATCTCAGAAGATAATTACGACACAAACATATTCCGAATTTGAGTTTCCATGATGCTGGCTTAATAATTATTAAAATTCATTGTTACTCTAATTAAAGCACATTCGGCGGGAACGGTTGTGAATCAAAGAGAAATGATACAAAGCATTGTTGAGAATTATCATGTGTTTGCACAATAGTCATACTTTTGCGATAATTAATGTCCCTCCCTTATGATTTAACGTAAGCATAGTTATATAATAAGAGTTTATTTGCTAAACATTTCTTTTATCATGCAAATTCTCATTAGAAGGGAGTAATCAGCATCTCTTCAAAGAGACTTTTTCATCATTCAACTCATGATATGCATCAGTGATGAACCAACAGGCAGACTCGCATTAGTTTTTGAGCTTATGGAACTCAACATGTATGAAAATATCAAGGGTAAGGCAATTTGTCCTTCATTATGTTGCTCAATGGGCCTCTAGACCGTAAGACTTACCTGCCTCCAGCAAAGATAAAAAACTATATGTTCCAATTATTAAAAGCAATTGATCATATGCACAGAAATGGAATCTTTCATAGAGATATCAAGCCGTATCCATTCATTTTCCATGGGTTTTCACTAATCTGCTGTGGATTGCTGTCATAGAGAGAATATTCTTTTGCTGAATGATCATGTGAAATTTGCTGATTTAGGGTCTTGCCGTGGAATTTACACGAAGCATCCATATACTGAATATATTTCAACCAGATGGTTTCGAGCTCCTGAATGCTTAATGACAGATGGCTATTATGATGCAAAAGTAATATATTCAATACGCACGCAATAATGCCTCTTTTTTAGATGGATATTTGGGGTGTCGGCTGTGTGTTTTTGAAGTATTGAGTCTATTTCCATTGTTCTCAGGCGATGATGAAATGGATCAAATCAATAAAATACACAATATTCTGGGTACACCGAATCCAAGGATGTTTGAGCGTTTCAAAAAACATGCTAGCCACATGGAATTTAACTTCACTCCGAAAACGGGAACGGGGATAGAAAAGCTCATTCCAAACGCACCTAAAGACTGCGTGGATTTGATCAAATCGCTATTAATATATGATTCAGAAGAGCGCATTACCGCCAGCCAAGCCCTCCGCCATGAATATTTCCGCGATTTGTGGGAAATAGATCGCAATAGAGATTTTCAGAGCAGTTTGTAATTTACATTTCGCGATTTCGCAGTCTAATTCTGTAGAAATTCCGCAAGGCTCAGTCCAATGGTAAGACAGTTTCATCAAACCAGCCAGGAGCACGAAAAGCACATGCTCTATGAGTAGCAATATTATCATTGAGCAGCAGTTAATTGCTTCATCTAGTACACAACATCTCAGCGAGAACGAAAAGAGTCCTTATCACCATATGAGTCTGAGAAAGCCACCGAAAATTAAGAAAAGCAATAAAATTGTTTCAACTAAAGTGCTTCATCTCTCTTCTAATTGAGAAATTAACATACTTTTTTAGTTCCCTTCTGTGAATTTGAGTCTCAAGGTTGAAGGTATTTTCAAATCTCACATGCAAGATACTTCCACTGAAGAAGATCATGACAGAGTAACAATTCGCCTTCTTCGCGTTTCTAATTAGTTTATCAATTAGGGGTTGTCTTTGCCTCCGATAAAGCATCATTCAATCATTCAACTGGAAACTAAATTTGATTTCAGTGGCCTCAACTCAATAAAGAAAAAGCCAGCAGAAACGACAAGATTATACGGCAATATACTCAAACCGACATTATCCAATCATAGTCTCATGAGTAAAGATTTTTTCGAGTCATACTCTAATATGAAAATGGTTAGAAAAACAAAAGAAGAGCAATATGATGTTCCAAGCCCCAGAATATATGATATTAGGTAAAAAGGCCATTTAGTTTTACTTCATAAGCATTGTGCTCTTGTTTTGTGACTAATATTCAACTTTAGAGACCAAGTTTCAAAATAATGATATAATTTAACTGTATAAACAAAGCTTTTTTTTTTTGAAACTCACGAGTAGGTGAATGATTGTATTTATTCTCGAAAATTATCGTAGAATAGCGAGTAGATGATAGTCATGAGTGAAAGGCTTATTTAACCAATGAACTCCCTTATACAGAGTAATTCTGATGATAAAAATTGTAACAGCAGAAAAAAGCTAGCCCCTGTGAGAATCGAACTCACGACGGTCGTGGTGTAAGCACGATACTCTAACCACTGAGCTAAGGGACTTCTTATGATAAAGCAGTTCCCATCAAAGCAAGTTTTCCCAAATCAAGCATACAACTACTAATGTAATACACAGAATGAATACTTTAAGCTTTTTTCAACATTAACTTGCTCTGCTATGAATAGTGAAATGGCTAAATGAAGAAAAAAATGACTTATTGAACTCGCAAGCAACGCAGGAACTGTGTGATCTCTCGTCTATGGACTAGCAAGAC
>ENA-UOTZ01002012-UOTZ01002012.1-compost-metagenome-genome-assembly--contig:-NODE-2012-length-11724-cov-6.159526_pt1 | contig 11724 bp, 10 predicted proteins | sample MGYA00238144_ERZ746983 | MGnify/ENA primary metagenome ERZ746983 (study PRJEB28759, sample SAMN06268863) | compost metagenome | isolation source: single cell | place: USA: California, Emeryville, Joint...
CAACGCCGAAACTATTGAGGTAGATGTTGAGAACTTTGGTAAAATCATCGTTGATTCTACCGAGAAGTTTGCAAAAGACTTCATTATGCCAGATCTTAGCCATCATTCTCCATATTCTGAATTCTGGGTAATTTGCATATGATCCAAAAGCTGTTTCGTATACTTGATTCATCATCTGAGAATATCCTCGGAGGTAACCACCAAGAATTTGCATTGATATTGTATAATTTTTCCATTTTGTAGAATATTCTGATATAAAGAAAAAAGGGTTTTTAATGTTTTCGAGACCATCCAGAACAATCCGACAATAAGATGTGAAAAATGCGACAAGATGTTGATTAAATTCCACCAACAATGGAACTTCTCTGTTTGCCTCGTTCGACTTTCCTTGATGACGGGAATAATTACAGCTTGCCAGCTTTTCGTAAAACAGCTTCTTCTTGGTTTTTGACTCATGCTTGCTGGACTTTTTAACTGATATTTTGCTTATTTTCTTTGTCAAGGTATGCAATGTTTCAATTTCCTTAAATTTGATGGCTTTCTCTTCAAGAACATCTTCATCATCATTATTGCTGAAAAAATTTTCTTCTGCATTTGATGAGTAGTACCATCTTGCAGCCAGAATCATATTTTTCTGGTCTTCACTATACGCCATCAGCTTCTCTTTAAGGATAGAGCCGAAGTCAAACATCTTTGATTCGTCAATCATAGCATCGAAACTCATTCTCGACTCATCATCATCACGATTATAGACATTATTCAAGTGCATTTGGTAAAGTGAGAAGGTCTCACAGGACATGTTTTCTCTTCTTAGTTTCAACGGCGGGAGTCTTGGGCTTGTTATAGCTTCATTCATTACATTAATAAGCCTTTGAGAATTTTCTGCTCCACAAAACTCAAGAATCAACTCTTTTAAGGAGCATTTAGCTCGAGCGAACTGTTTGATATTATCAGAACTCTGGCTATTTAAAGAATTATATCCATGCTTCGTCAGAGAGGACAAGTATTCTGGGTTTTGATACAAATGTGAGAGATAAATATCCTGCTTTACTGCTAAATTGAGATGAAATTGCTTCACAAGAATATTTTGATTTTCCTGGGCTCTTATGAAGCAAATTCTGCAGGTCTGACTGAGAGAAAGGAAGTCCCGTGCAGATAAAAACGAGAGGATTAATCTCCATACGTCTTTACTTGCAATCTCCATGGTCATTGCTAGGTGAGGTCAGTTTAATGAAATTAGATTATGGGGCTGTGTTCAGATAATTGAATTTAAAATGTGATCTGCTAAAACAGCATATAACGACATGAGAAACTTGCAACTCAGGTTTTCTGAGCAGAATTAATTTGGGTGGGTCTAACGGCTTCAGAATCCGATATGGTCAGAGTAGAACAGAATTTCGCCAAAATTAGCAATATCGATTTATCGAAATTCATCAATAACAGATTTTAGAATTGTGGGTTACCGGTAATTTCGGGTGGGAAGGGAATTTATTTTCCATTGGTTGGTTGGATTTTTTGACAATTCACATTCCAATTTGGGAGTAGGCACAGCTGACTTTGGGCAGAAATAAGAGGCAAAAAGATTAGAGTGAAGATCTACGGAGTCACATAGATTTAGTATGTTGAGTGGATTGGTTTTGTGATTCGACTGTTGCTTTAGTATACAGAAATTTGATGTCCAGAATAAGTGATTGAACTTTCCTCAAGAATTGGACTGCTTAGGTAGAGGCCAGCTCATTTACAATATCTTAAATTATGTGCATCTGTCTATTCAAGAGTCATATTAATTCATGGCTTGCATAGTCAAATTTTCCCAGAAAGAAATTCCCATAAGTTAATAGGGCCAGCTTCGATCACCTCGTTGCTTGCAATTCAAGAAGGGCAGTTCACACGCCAGCTCTCATTTTCGATTAATTTTTGACATTAAGTAAACATTTAATCGACTTCTGAAATTTCTTCTTATCTGCCTAACATACTCCAAGTGAAATGTTGTTAAGTTTGGACTAGAGATATTGAAGTTCTCCTCAATCACATATCCCTATCTAATCTCAGGAGGAAAAAAAAAGTTGTGAAAAAATATATGTGGATTGGTATATAAAATATACCTCGTTTTAGACGAAAGTTCGCTTCAGAGTTTGAAAAGGATCGCAATCTAGCATATGAAATTAATGGTCTGTTTCTCATTTTTTTAGCCAACAAGTGCATTTATGATGATAGGCTAATCTCATGAAGGAGAACTATAAGACGAAATGTTCAAACCCTACTATTGTTCTTAACTGAACAAATTTGAGAACAGTTTCTAATTCTATTCCTCAAATAATTCGCACAATGAATTAGCAATCAAATAGGCTCCATAGGTAGCATTGATTTTATCGATTAAATATTGATTTATAATCAATTACCTGAGTAGAAAAATTTCGATAACGCCATATTGGGAAAAAAGAGTGCCGAAACCTTCACCATTTTTGTATTGTAATTCTGAAAGAAAAGCAACTTATTGCAACATGTAAAGTTTTTTATTTTAATATTCAGTTTTTACTGACCTGAATGTCGTCGAAATAATCGACCCCATTCTAAAATTGTCGGGCTTCACTATAAGATAAGCAAAACTTCTTTCGAGGTTCAAAGCACTATCTGATATTCTTGGAAAAAGAAGAATTATTAGTTATTTAATTCAAACTTAAAGGGTTCCGACCCAGCATATATTTAAAAACGAAAAATAATTCAAAAATTAGTACCATCCTTCACTAAACTCAACTCACATCTCCTCCCGTAGACCAAAGACTTTACAATGGCATTTAGAACGAGACATTATACTGCTGATAGCTTAAAAAAAGACCAGAAGAAACGAGGAATCAGACAAAATCTAGAACAGTATTATGCTGACGATATGGTAGAGGAGGTTGATAATACCGCTCCTCCGATAACGAGTCAGCAAAAAAGAGACATTATACCTGAAGAAAAGGAAGAGGAGCCTGAGGACAACATCGACCTTGATGACGCACAAGCCAAAGAGAAGCTCTACAAAGAGCACATGGACAGGATTTCTGACATCTTAGTGAACTTGATATTTAAGAATGTAACCCTCTTCTCGGATCAACAAGTAACGTGGTTTAGAAAGTAAACTCCAAAAATGCTTTTGATGTCCCTCTCCCTAACGTCCGACAACTGACCGACTTCTCTCGTATAGCTCACTAGGAAATATCACGATTATCACTCTTAATGCAATAATTAGATATCAACAGCGACACTTCTTGGAAGAAGCTCTCCCAAACGCTTGATGCGGGAGCTAAGATATATGGATTCCGAGTTGACTCCGTTCATAATGAAGCATATAAAGTCTTAGGCGACCTTATTCGAACGGAGCTCTTTGAAGAGAGAGAGATTGGAGAAATGCCTGCTGAAGGTATTTTTTTTGTGAGTCTCAATCCTGCTTACCCATAGCAATTAGAGCAACCTGTTCAAGAGGATGCTCAAATGGTTCCAGAAGAAGAAGAGGAAGAAGCTCTACGAAAGTTAAAGAAAGAAACTGACGGAGAGAACACACTGGAGAAAAACTTAAATAATCTTAATGTCAACAAATATGACGTAGAGTTTGACTTGGACCCACTATTTCACAAGACTTCAGCCAAATTCGATGAAGGAGGGTCGAAGGGATTGCTGCTTAATAATATCGCTGTAAAACTTGTCTTTTATAAGGAACGTTTGCTATATTACTCTAGGTTAACTCGGATATTAATCTCCTGTTCGATTCAAGTAGCTTCTTGGTGAACCAAGTATGCGCTTCTGACATCAAAAAGCACAAACTCACAAAACCTTACTTCAACGAACTCTTGGGTATGAAAGGTGTCACATATAATTCAGTAACTACATTCTTTGAAGGGCTCAAGTCAGAATATGAAGAATTCATTCAATCCAAGCTCTGTCCTGAATTGCTGACTTTTAAGAGAGATTATGTCGATAAAGCCATGGATATTAACGATTATGTCCGCTCAGATAAGGCAAAACAAACATTTGTTATTCTCAGTTGGTCTGAGGTGTTTTTTATTCTCTCCGCAGGGAGTATCTCAGATAACTAGTGTTCAAGATAACGCCAGCACAGGTCTGGCTTATGAACAAATTGAAGAAGAAGACAAGGTTCTTGGAAAAGACCTTGAGAGACTTATAGAGACTCAAGAAGCTGGAGATACCGGTCCACCTTTCAGTCCGCAATATGATCCCTTATCTCCGACGTGGGAGGAATTCCAAGGGCTACCCCCGACTCAAAATGCCAACGAAACAACGACTGTAATTCACTCTGATGAGATGGCTATAAATTGCTCATGATTTTATTTGCATTTTTTTAAAAAAGCAAACAACGAATCCCGATCCACCGGCAGCTCAGCCACAGGAGAAAGAACTTAATTTTACCACTATTGATGAGCGAATTTCTACTCTTGGGGGCGGTCAAGCTTTGGACACCCTAGTGAATGAGTAAGGACTAAGTTTAATCATTTGTTAAAACACCCCCATGGTTAGTCATCGCAATTGGATGCACCCTGATTCCTGGAAGATGAGTAATATAGGATGGCTTGAAGTAGATTTCAGCTTAATTTTGAAAAGAAATGAACAAAAGATGGCAACTCCCAGAAGAAAAAAAAGAGTCCACTACAGAAGGTGCAAAAAACAAAAAAGGAGCAACTGAATGGAATCTTGATTCTGATCTTTCAACACGAGTATTTTTTTCCTTTCAGTGGCTGACCGGATTTATACGTTACGGAATAGATAGCCATCGAGGACGTCTTTGGGTTTAAGAAAATAAATTTCCAAATAAAAGGCCCTTTCAAAAGACCACTTGCCCTCAGTATCAATCCTAATACAATGCTCCCAGTGGATCATCAAGTCAAGACCTACAGGCAATTTCTCTATCTTTTTTTTTTGTTTTTCATGTTTTAATATATCTACTATTCCACAGATTAAATAACCTCTTCCTGAGGACTCTTGACTTCAAAGTTCCAAACTTCGATGCAAAAGAAGTTGCTGAAATAACAAGAATTGAAAACTGCTTCGATATGATGGTAGTGGATTCTAACCAAGATGTTATAGGTGAGTTTCATTACGAAAATATAGTTGCTTTACCATCACACAAGATCTTCAAATGCAAGAAGAAGTTGGAAAGAGTCTCAATGCATTTGCCAGAAGGAAGGTATGAATGAACAACAAATATAAGTTAAAAATAAAAACTTTCCAGGAATTTGGCCATTCAAATGTCAATATTAAAGCTCTAAAAGAAGCCATTTGGAGATACATTGAAGATAAGCTTGTTGATTTCGCTGATCTGATTGAAGTAAAAAATATTTGTGAAATTTTTTTGGGGTGTTTTTAATTAAATTCTAAGGAAGAAGAGGAAGATGTCTACGAAGAGGAAGATGATGACCTCGATAGGACTGACAAAAACGCTGAGAAGAGAAGAAGGTGGGCGAAGAAAACACACTGTCTCACTTTCTCGAGTGTTGTTGAGAACATCATGAATCATGTCGGTAACAGGCACAAAAACACTTCTGTCCACTCCTGTTTTGTTGCCTTGTTACATTTAGCCAACGAGAAAGGGCTTGTGGTCTTCGAAGACGAAGAAGACTCTGATTTCTTCATCTTAAGAGATCGCGTACAGATCAGCACGAGAGGGACTCTACGCTAAATTTCCTTGATTAAACTTGACTAAAGAATACACGTTGAGGTCTCCAAGGAAACTACCAATGTTCCAGAAATAGTGTTCTTGTTTATAAATATTAATATGATATCGCTAAATTAAACTAACTCGAATTTTATATATGTATGAGATAATGTATGCTTTCTTGATGAACCCTTCACAACCAGAGAACAGCTTATTAGTTGAATGATTATCATAATAATCATCTCATTTTACTGTTGAGTCATGAAAACAAAAAAAAGTGCATACCAGAACCGAACATCTCTTCACAATTTGAATTCTACTCAAAAAGTACGAGGTAGTTGCCTGATTCTGTTACAACGACAAATATGAATGCGTGATTTCAACAAAATACAAAATTAACAGATTTTGCTTGGTAAGTTTGGATATCCTCCTTTCTCCTCCTTTATTTAATACCCCTATAGGGTTTTCCAATTCCTGGCAATGTCGTAGTGCTATTTGTAATTGATGAAGACTTCATTATACTTGGTCCCATATTCTTTTGCGAAAATCCGCTATTCATTAAAGTTGTCATACCTTGAAGACTTGAACTAAGTCCAAAATTTGCTTTCTAAGTAGAGAAAGATTTTGAATCAAAATTTTATGGCAGAGATTCTAGTTACCTTTTCGAGAGGGTTAAGCACTCCGATAGTAGGGCTTGCACCAAAATGTTTGTTATAACTCTCTTCTCGATTCAATAATTCTAACTTGAAAAATTTCAGGTTTTCTACTGCTTTTTTCAACTCTTCTGTTTTATGATTATTATCATTCTGAAGTCTTTGTATTAAGTCTATATCCTCTGAGCGAGAGGGACGCTGTTCAAACAATTGGTGTAGCTCATCGTATCTTATTGCCAGGCTTCTTATCTCTTCCTCATGCACTTTCCGTATATCTTCGTATTCTCTTCTGACTTGATTGACGATTTCCAGTGTCTTTTTCAGATTATTCTCCGCCTCAAAATGAATCTTCTGTTTTAATTTTTCCTAATTTTTGAATATGTCACATAGATGGAACTCAATAAAGCTACCTCCTTTGTGATGTATTTTTCCTTCATGACTTGAATTTGTTTATTACTTTCTTCCAACTCTCGAACTTGTTGCTTTAGATCGCCCAGTTGTCGTGTCAAATCTTCGTTCTCTCGATGCAATTCTTCCAATTGCTGTTCCAGCCCAGATTTGTTCTGGAATAGTCTTAACGTGATAGGAAGTGATGGTGTGACTTACATTCATATGACTCTGTAGCGCATCATCTAATTCTTTCTGCTTGAGTCCGAGTTTACTCTCATACTCTTCGATTTGGCTCTGCAGCTCCGTGCTGAGTTTTTCTGTGGCTCGAACTAAATTATTCTCATGGATTTGCTTGAGTTTAATCATTTCTTCATTCTTCTCATTTTCAAGTTGGGCGAGAGCTTTTTCCTGGGCTTCTCCAAGTAATCTTTTCAATTCTGCGATCTCTTTTTTGTGCATTTCCCGTAAATTTTCAATTTCTGTCTCTTGTTTTAGCTTCAATTCTCGAATCTGTGAGTCATATTTTTCTTCAAGTTCTGCCAATTTCTGCAGAAAATTGAACTACTTGATTGAGCAAAAAAGGGATTACTTCCTTATAGGCTTTCTCAGATTCGACCAGTCTTTGAATCAGATCGGTTTGGTTTTGGTTTGCGAGTTTTTGGAGTCTCTCACATTCGTTTTCTAAATACCGAATTTTTTCATTTTTCTCATTCTAAAAATTCAGAATATTTTTTGAAGTTTACAAAATGAAATACCTCTAACTGAAGCTTTTCCTTTTCCAGCTCTTCTCTTAACAATCTCAAAGCTTGCTCGTGCTCGTTTTTCAGTCTATTGCTGCTGTATCAATTATATGATAAATTTTATTCCATACTGCTCCAGCTTGGATTTCAGCTCTTCGTCGTGTGAATTTCTTTCCGAGATAAGTTTTTCCTCGTACATTTTTCTGAGACTAGTCAACTCATTTTCTAAATCCTTGATTCTTTGTGCCAGTTGTGCTTCTTTATCACTTTGTGTTTCTGTTATTTTCGATTTAAAACCATCAATTTCTTTTTTATAGCTCTCCACTTCCTGTTCAAGTGCTGCTATCTAGGTAAGTTGTTTGATAATGAATGCTCTTTGGTCCAGTATACTTTAGTTTCCAAGTCTTTTTTGTTTTCATCGAGTTTTTGAATTTGATTTCTTTTCGAATCGAGTTCTTGCTTCAGGAAGGTTATCTCTTCTCTAAGTTGTGCTAACTGCCCTGCTAAACTGTCACTCTGATTCTCAAAACCGTATTGAATTCCCTAAATCGAAGAGCGAAAAATAGTATTAAATTTCGAGCTGAATAAAATACTCTAATCTTTTTCTCGTACTCCTCCGTTGATACATTAAATTTGGCTTCCAACTCTTTCATTCTAGTCTCATACTCCTGTATTTTTCCTTCAAGTTCTTCCTTGTATATAATTTTCAGTTGCTCTAGTTCAACTTTATGTCTCTCTTCAAGATCTCTGAGTTTCTTGTTTCAACACTGTGAGTTCAAGCAAAGAGATTCGATAAGTACACTCTCCAAATCGCCAATATGATTCGAAGATCCTGACTGCAAGTTTTCAATTTCATGATTCAGCTGGGAAATCTTCGCCTGAAGACCATCGATTTCCAAGTTTTTCTCTTGAACGATACTCTCATGTTCAGTTGATAGCGCATTAAATTTGTTCTTCCATTGTTCAAGCTCATTTTGTTTCTCTTGCAGTTTCTTCTTCATTTCATTTTCAAGAGCCTTCATTGTTGATTCTCGGCCTGCGCTTGTTTGATTGCTTTCACTCACAATCGTGCCCAATTCATTAATTTTCAAATTGAGTTTTTGAATTTCATTCTAAAACCCCTCATTTCATTAGTTCTAAAAAAGAGATTCCATACGTGCAAATTCTCAATGATTGCATCTTTTGATGAGATTTCCTCTTTTTGATTTTCCAAAATATTTTCAAGATCATCGATTCTTCTGCATAAGCCAGAAATCTCGGACCCTTTAGAGTTTAGAAGCTCATCGATTTTTTTCTTCGCATCTATTATTTCATTTTGGAGGAGAGGGGAATTGAATGAAATAAGCAGAATGATATGAGCGTACCCTGAAGCTGATTGGTTAAATCACCGATATTTTGCCTGAGAGACAAATTTTCATCTCCTAATATTTTCTTTTGATTTTCTAGCCCACTTAACTCATCTTGAAGTCCTTTGATCCGCCTTTCATTGTTTTCTCTCTAGAAAATCAATCTATTACAAATGTGCATCAAAATATTTCCAAACTAGGTCATTCATCATTTTCTCGTAGGCTGCTTTTAATTTGTTTAGGTCATCAGAAGATTTGGACTCCAAGCCTTTCAACTTTTTTTCAGATTCGTTGTATTTTTTCTCTAATTGACTGCACCGCTCGTTGGTCTGCTGGAGTTTGTCCTCTGTATCGAGCTTCTGCTTGAGTAATTCATTATATCTACCAAAAATTTGATAACCCTCCCTTGATAAATCAAGTTATTTACTTTTCATTCTGCTGCCTCACATAAGTTTCAAGTTCTTTTTTATGTGCATTCTTTAAATCCTTATTGTTATGTGAAATTTGTTCGATTGCTTGCTGCAAGGCAGCAAATTTTGTTTTCATGGCATCTATTTCAGCTTGATAGCTCGCCAATTTTGTCTCGGCATCTTTGCTGACTAATTTGTCCTTTTCCTCGAGTTTCTTTTTAAAATTGTTGAATTCAAGCATGGACTGCGTCTTTTCGTGCTCAACATGGTCTTTAAACTCTTTGTACTCTTTTTCTAATTCCTCTAATGCTGTATTTTTCTCAATTGCTTCTTTGTATCGCTGCAACATTGAGTTGGCGGTGTCAACAATATCATCCATCTCTTGTTCGTAAGCAGCAATAATATTTCTCAAATTGCTCTCATGCTCATCGTTTTTTGTGTTGAGGTGGTAAATGACTCTTGTCAACTGAGCAATTTTCTTGCTCATTTTATGGTGCAAGTCAGGAAACTCGTCTTGCATGATTTGAGGTCACTGTAAATAAATTAGCTAAATAATTTAGTGAAACTCTCAAAATACTGAAATAATTAAAATTTGTGTGTGTATGTTTGGAAATCAGAGGTTAGCAGAGTAAATGAGGACTTTTCAGGGCTGATCTGTACCATGACTAGCGTCTCCTAGTAATTTATATTCCTAATAAGCGAGCAAACAACTGGATGAAAATATATCATAAAATCGTTGAGATTCATGTGAGGCCGGTGAAATAGGATTGAATCAGATCCCAAATTGTGACTATAGGAGTTACTAAGCATACAATTGTACCAGATTTTCAAAATGACAAAATTCGTAGTTTCAGCGACATGCAGGTCATAGCTTGCACCCAGGTCCATCACGAAATGGAGAAAGAGTTTAAATTAAATTACTTTGAAATTCAGAAAGGTAAGGCATTCAGAGCACTGACAACGTTCAACAAGGTTGTGAATAATCGAGTAATCTGTTTATTGATTTTGTGAATTCAAACTGATCTTTTTTAAACGAACTTTAAATAAAATGGTTTAAAACCACCCACCTTTCACTTTTTTGTTTGCTTGTTTATTTGCTGATTCATCAAAAGGTCGGATGCATCTCTTGTGCCTCCTCAAAGAAACTGATTTTTTTTGGTTTTTCAAAACTGTTATTACGTTCTTCAATTATTATTTACTACTTATTGCTAATCAATTACGACCACAATTTCTGTGATTTATAAATGTATTATTTGTTTGAAGAAATTTTATGTACTCATGAGGAGTTAGCTTCACATATCTTAGTTATATCCTTCTTCTTCGCCTTCACCTTCAGCGGTTTCGACACCAACTTCTTCGTAATCCTTCTCCAAGGCAGCTAAATCTTCTCTGGCTTCGGAGAATTCACCTTCTTCCATTCCCTCACCGACGTACCAATGAACGAAGGCTCTCTTGGCGTACATAAGATCGAACTTATGATCAAGCCTGGAGAAGACCTCAGCGATAGCGGTGGTGTTGGATGACATGCAGAGAGCTCTCATGACCTTAGCAAGATCACCCCCAGGGACAACGGTTGGTGGTTGGTAGTTGATACCGACCTTGAAGCCAGTTGGGCACCAATCAACGAATTGAATGGTTCTCTTGGTCTTGATGGTAGCAATAGCGGCGTTGACATCTTTTGGAACGACATCACCTCTGTACATGCAAGAGACGGCCATGTATTTACCGTGTCTTGGGTCGCATTTGGTCATGGAGTTCGCAGGCTCGAAAACGGCGTTGGTGATTTCAGCAACAGAGAGTTGCTCATGGTAGGCTTTCTCAGCGGAGATGACTGGGGCATAGGAGTTCATGACAAAGTGGATACGTGGGTAAGGAACCAGGTTAGTTTGGAACTCAGTGACGTCAACATTAAGGGCGCCATCAAAGCGCAGTGAGGCTGTTAGCCCCGAAATGACCTGCGCTATCAGTCTGTTAAGATTGGTGTAAGTGGGTCTTTCGATATCGAGATTTCGTCTGCATATGTCATACATAGCTTCATTATCAAGCATAAAGGAGACATCTTCGTGTTCGAGGAGAGAATGGGAAGTAAGAATAGCGTTGTAAGGCTCAACTACAGCGTTGGAGATCTGTGGTGAAGGGTAGATGGTGAATCCGAGTTTGGATTTCTTGCCATAGTCGACTGAAAGTCTTTCGAGGAGGAGAGATCCGAGCCCGGAGCCAGTACCACCACCGACAGTATGGAAGACGAGGAATCCTTGAAGACCTGTGCAGTTATCAGCGAGCTTCCTTATTCGGTCAAGAGCTAAATCGACAATCTCTTTGCCGATGGTATAATGCCCTCTAGCAAAGTTATTTGCAGCGTCTTCTTTACCAGAGATCAGTTGCTCTGGATGAAATAGCTGCCTGTATGTGCCAGTTCTGACTTCATCAATGACAGTTGGCTCAAGGTCGAGGAAGATGGATCTAGGGACATGCTTTCCGGCACCGGTTTCAGAGAAGAAGGTGTTAAAAGCATCATCACCACCTCCAATA
>ENA-UOTZ01002013-UOTZ01002013.1-compost-metagenome-genome-assembly--contig:-NODE-2013-length-11720-cov-24.979902_pt1 | contig 11720 bp, 8 predicted proteins | sample MGYA00238144_ERZ746983 | MGnify/ENA primary metagenome ERZ746983 (study PRJEB28759, sample SAMN06268863) | compost metagenome | isolation source: single cell | place: USA: California, Emeryville, Joint...
AAAAAAGTTTCTAAGACAGATAAGATTCTATTTCGGTATTGATCTCGCTCTGCGAACTCAAATTGGTAATATAAGCTGTCAACTCTAGATTTTCTGTATTAAGCGTCGTGATTTCTTCTGTAAGCGTTTCAACTTCCTCTTCAACAAGAACGCTCAGTTTCGTGATAGGAGTTAGTGATGCTAGCAAAACACAGTGAGCCATAAAGCGAGAAAATGCAATTCTACCTTGTGCCACTTTAGAAAAGGTATCATAAATTGTGAGAACATCATCCCAGCTAACCGTGGATGCACCTATGTAATTCCGTTAATCTGCGACTTACTTCGAAAATCTCACTACTTGTAGTTGTATTGGTGCTGCCGGCTTCTAATTGAGCATTTATGGTAACAAGCAATGTATCGATCGTTTCAAGCAAGTTCAGAATCACTGCGATATCAGCAGTGATCGTGTCTATGTTGCTGACAATGTCATCTATTCAAAATTTGATCAATCTCTCGATTTTTCGCTTTGATTACCTTCCAAGGCTGTTATATTTTCTTTAAACAGCGTCGCATAAGCGGAAGTTTGCACGAGGGTCGTATTTAGCAAATTAATGTTCAGCAATGCTGCGGCAGTTACATCGATCTCGTCGATACCGTTTGAAGTCAACGTCGTATAGAAAGTCGAGAAATCAGTCTAAAGAATACTCATGTAAGAAGACTTTTATCGAATTTTTTACTTTGACCGTTGCAATGTAATTTGTAGCATTCGTAAGGACCTCAGCCAATTCATCAAGTGACTCTATCTCTGTCCTCAGCGTAGTCACTGTGGCGGTATTCGTTGTTACTACAGCAGTGATGTTCTATTAGCATTATTATGAAAAGGATGTGATTCATAGATTGTTACTGTGATACGCTCTTCGATAAATTCAGTATTTAAATCGGTGATACTTGAACAAAAGTTGGTGCTTTTGGCTGAAGGAAAAATTAGAATAACTCGCAAATAGATTCGAATATACATGCAGTGGTCAAGTCCGCAATTCCAGAATAGTAGATGAGCGTCGGGACAACGATATTGCCGCACTATAAGCCAATGTTTTCATGCATTTTTGCCACAAAATATCTCTTACCACGCTGATCATATTCGTATTGTACAATTCAACATATAGCTGATCGTACATTTCAAAATTTTTGTCGTAGCAGTCACTTACGGAGGTAGCACCCATTGCTGTTTTGACGTAGACACAATAGTTATATACCTCAACAATTTGCATGCATAGTGATCGTTGCTAAAAGATGTCAGAGAGTGTTAGTTAGTGTCGGTAAGCAATATTTTGTTTTACAGTTTCACCGACATATTTATACACGTATCTATAGTCTGTATTCGCAGAGTCCTTCGAGACAAGAGTCCAATCATCTTCGACTGTCACCGCGTTCATTTGCATAAGATCTGTGCAAAACATTTCCAAATCGGTGACTAATTGCGTCGTTGTATCCAAAGCGGGGCAAGTTGTTTCAAGTGTCGAGGAAGAGACGTCCTTAAATTGAAATTGTAAGCACAAATTTGCATATAGCAGGTAGTTATCTTACATTGACGCAATAAGAGATGCTGCTGATAACAAAATCGAATAAGTTTTTGGACAGTATCTCATCATCGTCGTCTAATAGTTGAAAGGTACAGAAGCTATCAACCACATCCTGGAAGCAAGTCGGAGTTGATTCTGTATAGGCTGAGTTAGATGTGCCAAGCAGGACATCGTAATAGCTGCAGGAGTCGAAAGGCGTGATAGTGTCATTGCCAAAAATCGAATAAATCTTCATAACTGAAGTGCAGATGGTGTCCACCGTTAATTGCGCTGAAGAAGAGTACGAAAGACCGTAAGTTGCGTCCTGTGCAGCTAAAAGTTCGTTCTCTCTCTGGAGAAGATTGATTGAGCCATGTGGATACGTCCTTATGCAATTTGCTCCAAGGAACGTTGTAAAAATCACACAAACTAGTGCTAGAGCTGATGATGAGGCTTTCATTGTTGTCCTTTATGTTCAAATAACAAGATCTTATCGTTTAGCAAATTAATTAGCGCAGAGATATTCGTTTTTAACTTTACCAACAGCTACTCTTTCAATAAATTTGTTACGATTTCAAGCCACTATTTCGTTAATTTTGATCTCCTTCTAACAAGGTGTCTTGTACCTTGAACGAGAAGAATCATTGTGTGGATATTTGTGATTGCTACAGGTGATTTAATTATATTCAATGATGATTAGCCTCACCTTATCTTCTTACAAAATTTACACGAAAAGGACTGTTTTCTTGGAAAGTTTAACTCTTCTTCTTGATAAAGATAGCTTTTTTAACGCTTTATATAAATGTGAGCTGAAAAAAGCTATGCAACTTTTGTAAAAAAGTAATAAAACCATAAATAACGTCGAAAATCATATTAATTCTGCAGTACTAATGGTCAAAACTTTAGATTCATAGATTTTCATTTAATCAATAATTCGATCTCAAGCACGCACTTTTCTTTATAATTCAATATGAGATCGACTCATATCCCTGCTTCCAACGCATTACAGAGCTCACGGAAATTGATTTCCTCTTCCTCATCTTCTTTCATAAACTGAAATTGCTTTTTCACCTGATTACTGAACACAAGCGCTTTTGGATCCGATTCAGGGCATTTAACCGCACTTTTGAAGTACTTCTGCTGTCCAATCGATGTTTTCAACGTCTCATTCTCCAAAACACCATCCTTCAACAAATAATTTCCTCCATGCTCACCTCTTCCGCCCCCTTTCTCTGCAGCGAACTTATGTGCATCCGGTAGTCCTTTCAAAGTAGTTGAGCTGTTGCTTGACCTCATTGACCTTGCTTCGATAATCGCTTTTAAACCCAGCACATCATTCTTCTTCGGTGCTGGCCTGGACTCAAGCTCTTCAGCCAAGTCATTGCTGAAGATATCAACGAAAAAATTCTGATTGGCATTTGCTCCGGTTTTCGGCCGAATAAACGACACCTTTTCTTCAAATTCCTCTTTAGGAGGCGAATTTTTGGCCTTTGGGAAGAACTGCCTATTTGTTTTGTTCCCAGTTGGACTCACAAGCGCTTCTAACCGCAAATTTTCGACTCTTTCTTCCTGTTGGTATGGTGTATTTGTCAATGAGCGCTTATGAGGTCTTGCAGTTCCACCGGTTGGCAATCTCATTTCAAAGTGATCACTAAACTGAGTCTCTAGGTTTTGCTTTGAGTGGGATTTTATGATTTTAATCACATGGTTCTTCTCCGCAGCGTCGCTTCTGATCTTTTGGACCTTGGCTTGATTGATTAGCAATAAATCGCCTAATTTCAGGCCTTTTGCTTGAGATGCTTTGATTTGTGGTTTATAGCCCCTTTCTTGACTTTGCATACGAGTCGTTACCTGTGGCTAATAGGTTTTAGACAAATTTGTTATGAAAAAATTACGCTGTTGAGTCTTGTTCCCTTGAAATTACCCCATGTAATTCGAAACGCATTGTTTCGGGAGGAGTTGCTTGTTGGGGTCTTGTAAGTCATCGCTCTGGTGCTCTATAAGATAAAGATCAATTTCGATTGCGAGGTGATTTATCGCTTACAGGCCTGGTGTACAGCTCGGTGCTTTTGATAGTGAACATTTTAATATTTTTACGCTGAGTTAAAATAATTTTTCGCGTTAAAATATAAAAAAGCTCTAATTAAAAAAAAAAATAAACAGAAGGGTTTTTATTTCCTTGACTAAAAACCCTCGAATTAAAATAGATCAACTCAAACATTATGTCCGATAAGAGGCAATGCTCTCATTGCCTCTCCTCTCTGATATTTAAAATAAATTGTTAATTGCTAATGGAAGGCTAATTATCTTCAATCAATCGTTCGAATGCAGCTCTTTTTATGTATTTTAATATGAGATACTCATAATATGAAGAGATGATTGAAGGGAAGTGTTGATTCCCAGGATTTTTACCATGGTTGTATCAATGTTAGAAATCATTGTAATAAAGCTCAAGTAATTCTTCAGGTGTAAGATTCTTATCATTTTCTCTCACAAACTTGAGTATTGTCTTCAAATCTTTTGTCAGATACTCATTGATCTGTTTTGCTTTTACCCTTTCATCTTCAGTATAATCATCGAGGTCTATTAAAAAATAGCGAATTCATAAGACATTTAAAGGCGATTTTTGTAAGTTAACCTGCATCAGTTTCCTCTTCATCTCCTTCAACATTGATATCAAAAGTGATAACAGGACCGAAATACTTGACTGATTCACCTTCATTGTATCGAAGCCTCCATAATGTAGGGTAAACACCATTATAAGGAGGTGCTTTTAATTTTAGAGTTATATCACATTCTTCGCCTGGTTCAGCAGCACCTATCGCTAGTTCGTACTTTGGATAAATGCCATCAATACAACCTATCTTTGTACTGTCTTGCCATTCGATATCACCCGTGTTCTTAATCGTGAATGACACTTCAATAGGTGCATTCGGTTCGCAATCAACGTCGTTTGGATCTTCTTCTAATTTGGCTCGATAAAGTTTCACAGAGCTTAAAACTTGGCTTGGTTCAGCTTCCTTTTGACCAATTATTATTGTTTCTGTAGGTTCTGTAGGAATGCTATTCACTATAACCGTTTTAATGTCCTTTTGAGGTTCATGTTTGCTTTCTCTCTCATCTCCGACCTTCCTGTCGTGAATAATAGGCTCTTCTTTCTTCTCTTCTGCTGGTAACTTGATCGAATTATTCATATTTTCAATGTGTTTGGACGGAACTTCTTTTTTGTCTTCCTTAGGAAGTTCAGAAAGCACATGTTTTTGTGTCTCATAATTTTTCAACGTAATTTCCAACTCTTCGAGCTTTTGATCAAACCTTGACTGGATCGAAAGGCACTTTTCATCCACAAATTTTTTCAACTTGCCGATTTCGGTATCCAACTCAGACCTCGAGCTTTCTTTGAGGTCGTCTATTTTTTTTAACAAGTTCACCTCTAATTTTTGTAATTTTCCTTCAAGTGTTCTTATACGAGCCTCCAAATCCACATCAGGTCTAGACGTTGACTGTTTGGAGTTTTCGGTTTGCGCTTGAAGAATGTTCTCAACCAGTTCTTGGAAGTTTTGTATTTCAGATCCCTGACGGTTTTGTTGTTCGTTAATTTTTACGAGACCCGCCCGAACGGATGTTATCTCAGTCGTGAGATCCTCTCGGAGCTTCTTTTGGTTTCTCTCTATCAGCTCTTGGAGGGCATTGATTTGAGACTCCTGACGATTGTTTTGTAGCTTGTTAATTTCACTTTCAAAACTGGTCCGAACGGATTTTATCTCAGCCCTAAGATACTCCTGGAGGTTATTTTGGAGAGTTTCGAATTGATTCTCATTTGCTCCCTTCAACTCACTTATGTGAGTTTCACAGGATTCAAGCTTGCTCTCTAGAAGTAATACCTTCTTAAACAGAGCATCTACGGCTGTCATATCAATTGCTTTTGCTTCGGACTCTTTTTGGCTTTTCGGTTGTGACTTGGATAGCGAATCAGTCTTTGTGCTGACTTCAACAGAAATCTGTCTTTTGAGACGCTCAATTTCCTCACTGTAATGGTCTTTTAGTTCTCCACGGATCTGGACCAGACGGGTCTCCAATTTACTATCATATTCTTCCTTGATCTGTTTTCGCATCTCCTGGATTTGAGTCTGGATGACGTATTCCATGAACTTTTGTGGCTCTTCTTTAAAATCAGGTGGTATCTCCATTCTTGAGGTGATTTTCTTTCGTGCTGATCGCCGGATGACGCTTGATCGAACTGACTCTCTATCATCGTGTGAGATATAACTCTCAGTATCCAGATAGCTGCGATCCGGGTTCAAATCATGTTTTTTGTTGGTTGTAGGCCCAGACTCATTACCATTTTGCTGGTTCCCTACGAGTTGCTGAGGACTTTTCATATAGGGCTGTTTCGGCTTTTCTATGATAACTGATTCTACCACAGAATAGTCAGTAGAGCTTTTTTCTTCTTCTTCGTTGGGAATGAGCTCCGCGTTTAATTTGAAAGTGGTTCCGCTCTTGATGAGCTCAGCAAAGTCTTTTTCCGAAGAGATAGTCTTTACTTGGTCATTAGCCAATTCTTGCTTAAAAATAATATTGAAAGAGTTTCCTGGCTTCAATTTTTGATGAACTGCGGAGTAGAGGTCATCGTATGTGGCAGGGAATGGGTTGATCCGGATTATCTCTGGTTCTGACTTCTCGTCCTTCTTTGGAAGGAGAACTTTCATGGTCTGCGTCTTCATTTTTTTATTTTCGGATTTGATTATACTGAGCTAGCAGCAGACTCAAATAAAGGGACATATGTATCTATAATTCTAGGGCAGATTGAAGAAAAATTCTTCGAAATTGGTTCGAAGTAAACAATTCATGGGATCTCTGGCAAATAAGAAGATATTTTAAACTTGGAGCATCGTCATGGAGAGCTCATGAACTTTTTTTTTCTTTGAAATTAGATTGCAACTTCAGAATAATGAGAATTAATTGCCTCGCAATGAATAGATTGGGTGATTTGATTGGTAACGAGCAATTTCAAATCGAAACAGAGAGAAGACTTCACATTTGTTCAGGATTTTAATAAAATCTAATTATTGTAGATGGAAGTTGTAAATAGTTGAATGAAAAATAATGAAAAGTTGAAGCGATATTTGTCTGAAATACACAAAGATGTTAATAGTGATGCGTTAGCGATAAATCTATCATCACAATTATCAATAAAACTCTAGCCGCTCGTTATGTATAGTCTGATTAAACTTAATAACAGTCTATTCTCACAAAATGATGCTAGACAAAGGATATCTCTTCTGCAAACGAACTGCGAACAGCCTCCATTGTGAGGTAGAAGAGATAGATCAGCGCAGTGGGTAAGAAAATATTGTTATTTCAAACTAAATAAACTCAACTCACTGCAATTAGAATATTTCACCCAGATTAAAGGAATAACATTTCTATTTTCGTTGATTAAAACTGCATATTGATTATATCGATAATCTTAATGTATAAAGAGAGACTGTTTCGTATTTTGTAGTTACTTTCAGGTCTTTCTTTTCAATCTTTCCACATTTTTCTGTTCATATAAGTCGCGAGGAACCAGTTCAGAGCCCTTTGTATTATATTTATCTCAAGTAAATCTTTGAGGATATAATGATCAATCAATCACAAAACGGTACTCCAACAAAAGCTAATTTAAACAAAAACATTGAATACTAAAATTTAATTTGATCTTGCAACTCCAATCTCCTAAGGTCATGACAAGCTCAAACCCATCACTACTCGAAAAAGAAGAAACTGCGGCCGTAATCTAACCCTTTACTGCTTAAACAACCTTCTAATCGCCTATTCTTCAGAAATTTATCCACATCTTTCAAAAAGACAGCAGATATCGTACCCAAAACGAACGTGAATTCGTAGCAAGGATCCTCAGCAAGAACTCTTTCTTTGAAGACCACATAGACAAGGAATTTGATATGTACGAGACTGCACTTTCATTGGTGAACTCATTTGAACTTGAGTATCTGGCGCCAAGAACCCCATTTATAACATATGGTATATATATCTCCTCAATACACTATTATTTTCGCCATTTCTCATTCCATGCTTCCTTTCAATTATAATAACCCTTGATTAGGTGACCTGGGAGACAAATTCTATATCTTAGTCCGAGGAAAAGCTTTTGTTTATCTTCCCAAATCCGAGGCCGAGCTCCGAGAAGAGAAAAAATCCCAGACAGAAAAAAAAAAATATATGCCTCCCGCCGCGACTGTCGACTTGAAGATATTAGAAGAAACTGCTCAGCCAGAAAGAAGAGATAGCCGCCGAGGATCTCAGATATTACAACACAGCATTGTTTCACCGAAAGGCGCAGGAATTTCTATAATGGCAAAATTAAGCCTGGAAGAAGCCGCTGGTGATGAGCAATTAGTAGGTACCTCTCCCATACCATCTGGGATCATTGAGAATGAATCAATCATGCTGGCAACACCACATTATAAAAGGACTCAAAGCAAGAATATCGGACATATGGTGCAATTCGCGAATGCGAACAGAAGCAGTAACCAGCGGCTCAGCCGGCGAGGCTCTTTCAAGAACGTTCATCCAGCCTTTGAATCGAAGAAATCAATGTTTGGTGACGCATTTGGAGTCAAAAAAGAAAAGGAAAAAACTATACCTGCGAATGCTATTAAACTAAACATCACAAAACCTGAGTTGAAGCAATATATCGAGACGGATATGGACCTTGGATCGCCTCGACTTCAGAATTATTTAACAAATACACCGACAGATGATATAACCTATGAAAATCTCCTGCTGCTCACAGAAAAAAAGCATAGAAAGGCGTTTATCCATGATGGAATTATCACAATGAAAAAGACTGGGGTTATGGTCCCAGGTGACTATTTTGGTGAAAAAGCGCTTTTTGGAAATACTATGCGCACAGCCACAGTCATTTCTACTGAAGAGTGTTGGGTCCTGACTTTAACAAGAGAGCAGTTTCGGCATATCTTCGAACTGCAGCATGAGAGAACGAAGCAAAAAGAGGAGTTTTTAGGCAAAGTTTTCAATAAGCTCTGGACTTCTGAGCTGAAGAGACTCATACTTGGGTTCACTGAAGTCAAAATACCTTTGAAGAATCACGTTTTCTTTGAAGGGGACAAAGTTGATGGTCTTTATGTTATTAAAGAAGGAGAAATCAAAGTAAAATAAGCAATGACGGTTCTCCAAAGCATAACTCTTCTTTTAGTTGACTCAGAAGATCAAATACACGATGGAGCCCCAGAAAAGCAAAGCATTCAAACTCCAGTCAAACCACGAGCTAACCAAATTTCCACGACAGGCAGTTCATACAGTAAAATCTTTATAATTGGCCATTTATCAAAATGGCTTGCATAGATTGCGGTTCTGGGACCAGGCCAGCTCCTTGGTCACGAAGAGATTGTTGAGAAACTAAAAGAGCGGAAATACACGGCCACATGCGTTCAGAGCGATGCCATAGTCTATAAAATGGGCCTGAAGGTACTAGAAGAAGGGAAAAAGCATGTCTAATGAAGTTTGCTAATTATTAGGATTTTAGAAGATATATTGAGCATTGCAATCATCCAGAGTTCATTGAAGTGCTCCAAGCAGCAGCAACCATACTTCATCAGTGGCGACAAGAAAGAGAACGAGAATTCTGCAGTGTTCAGACGCTAAGTTTTGAATCGCCAGTCCAAAAGGCTAATTTTCCGAAGACAAGAGCGTTGGCCAAGGAGCAGCACAGAAAAGAAACTATCGAAATGATCACTGTGATGCAAAGCCTGCATGGTGAACCCATCATCAAAAGCAAACGACTTGAGGAACTCAAGCTTTTGGCATACGGCAACGTTGTCGATGTTTCCGAAGCTGAATACTCAAACTACCATGCGAAAAAAGCGCCGGTTAGAATCTTTCAAAGACACAAAAGTCACCATATACGAGCTCTCACTGAGGACGATGAGCTAAATAACGAGCAATATACGAATAGTTATTCCATAAAGAAGCTGCCGCCTTTAAAGACTCACCGACCCACTCCTTCTACCGTGACGAATAAATCAAATTTATCGAAAAGATTTGAATTTGATGATACTTATGGGCTGAAAGTAAAGTCTATTAAAGAGGCAGCAACAGCTAGAAACATTGGAGAAAAAACGGCAAATGATAGCTCGATTCAATTGGCTTCTGTGAGCATAAAGATTGATGATATTCAATCGGAGCTCGAGAAGGAGTTTACTTTGGCGCTTAAGAATAAATTTAGCGAGCTTATGCACAAGAAAGAGCTTGGAGAACTTCCTGAACCCGAAATGAAAAAAAAGAACCATTCCAAAAAGCCCTCAAGAAATGTCGCTAAAAGTCAGAAATTTGATGATTCAAAGGTGTTTTTAAACCGGCCGGAGGCTCTGCGAGACTATGATTGCCTGGCAGGTGGCCTCATCGGTAAAGTTATTACTTCTCCTAGATAATCCTTCAACCTGTTTTTCGAATCAACAAGCGATATCGAAATTTTTTTTTAAATTTAAAGTGTTTTTTTTCTTCCTCTTTACCACAAATTCTTTGGATGTATTAAACGAGAGCAGCACATAATTCATTGCCCAGACTGATTTCAATTTAACACGCTTCATCTATCTTAATTTCAATTTCGCATAGATTTGAATGTCATGAAGAACAAATCTGTCAAATTAATTGCATACTAGTTCATCCTCTACCAGTACTCTCGTTATAAACGAGAAATAACACTACTAATCCGATTAAAAATGGATAATCACATTAGGCTAAGAAATGAATCCTCTATGAGTGAATGAGCAGTCAGTTATCAATAATTCTATAACAAATAAAAATTTCCAGTCTTATCGAATTATTCTGAAATTTTCCTTTTATTGCACTCAGATAAAATATTTCGAACCAGTTAGAATAAGAGTAATTAACTATCAACCTGTATACATCTTAGACTTCCACCTCAGTCTCCATTATGAAGAAATACTTATTTGAAAACTTACCCGATAAGCAGACAAACGACTCGGTAAGCCAAGCTGATGCATTTTATTGAAAAGCTCATTATCAGGGTCATCAGAACAAAAACCTTGAGGACAGTAGCAAGAATTTCCTCGAAGGGAACTCTGGAGACATACTCAAGGACCTGAATGATTTACCTACACCGAAAAATAAGGGTTCAGGGCAGCTTGAGAATATAGTCGGAGGTTCATCCTACGAGCAAGTGAAGTTGGAGATCGTTGATCTGTTCCTTGATATCAAACATGTGATTCTTCAAGAAGTAACTAATCAATCTACAATCTATTAACGTAGTTGTTAAACGCAGGAAGATCATGAGATAATGTTATTATTGAAGACGATCCCTTTAGACGCCGAGGAGGAAGAGCTATTAGAATTAGAGCCGCTACTATTGCTTGAATTCATTAGGCAGCTGTTCATGAAAACAGCAAAGATGAAAGCAGATGTTCAGCTAGAAATGGAAGAAAAGAAGGAATTTGGTTGTGCAGAGTACGAGCCTCAGCTGCAGAAACTTGAAGCGGATATTAGAGAGCATATTAAAGTATTTGATTGCTTTGCCGAAAACTTGTGCTTATGCGTTGATAAAGATAGAGCAACAGATGAAATTGTATGCGGAATCGCTGCAAGAGAAATTAGATGATTATGAGCAGGGGAAAAGACCGAAAGGGAAATCGGACGATGATCTCATGAACCAAATTGAAGTAAATAGATAATGAGTGCTTTGAAAGCAAACTGATGATGAAATAGAAAATGACTGAGACAATAAAAGAGCTACAGGCTGCTAATGCTGAAAAGGACCAGGAGATTGAAAATTTAAGGAAAGAATTGAGAGCTGCGATTGACGCGAAACAAGTTTTGGAATTACAGGTCGAATTAGTGCCGATACTGAAAGAGAAAATCAAAGAACTCCAAGGGGTTGCGCAATTTACTCAGCGGTCCAGTGGAAGACCGAAATCAGCAAATAAATACCTGCCAAATTTAAGCAGAGACCATCAATCACCAGTACTCCTCAACTCATTAAGGAAACTAAATTCCTGATAATCAATAGGGAAGATTGGAAGGAGATGAAGATGAGAAGAATGGATATTTTGATCAGAACGCACATTTAAAATTCAAAAATCCTGTGAGCAAAAAGAGTTCTCAAAAAAGTTTTAGAAATGAAAGAACTCCAGACCCCCA
>ENA-UOTZ01002015-UOTZ01002015.1-compost-metagenome-genome-assembly--contig:-NODE-2015-length-11705-cov-12.930255_pt1 | contig 11705 bp, 10 predicted proteins | sample MGYA00238144_ERZ746983 | MGnify/ENA primary metagenome ERZ746983 (study PRJEB28759, sample SAMN06268863) | compost metagenome | isolation source: single cell | place: USA: California, Emeryville, Joint...
ACCTTAGGCTCTCATCAAGGAATCGCATTGTCAGTCGGAATATTGTTGATAATCTCTTTTTGCACAAGAGTTGTTGCCTACATTGGATTACTTTCCATCAGCACTCCAAGGAAAGCTCATGTGCTCCCTCCTCAAGAAAACTATGACAATTCGAGTGCGACTAAATCTCCAAGCAAGGCAATCGCCTAAAACCTTCAGCAGATTCAAAATTCGAATTTAATCTCAGAAAGGTGCTAGATTTTATACTCCATTATATCGGTTTTGCTTCATCAAATATTCAAAAAATTGATTCTTCAATTTCTACATCAGCTTTCATATTTTCGTGTTTACAGTCTTTTTCTGGGATTCAAAATATTTTCAAATGAACACGATAACAAAATTGCTTTGATGACTTGGCAATCTATACTCATTTCATATCAAGTAGTGGTGATTAGCTATCGAAGAGACATTGTGACTATATGCTATATATAGTTAATTATTGATCAAGGTGCCTTTATCATCTGTTAAAATTCCTGCAATTATGGGATGGCCCATTCGGTTGAGCTGCAACAAAGAAAAATTTAGAAAGAAAGCTCTAAAATATCCGAAATAACTCTCAACTAGTTAAATGGATGCTTTTCCGCTATGAAAACCTCACTTTTCCTTATAAACTGAACGAGAAACTTTCGCCAAAATCATTGAATAATGGAGGACAAGAGACAGAGCTATCAAATTAATGATAAAGAAGACTGCCATTCACATCAGGGTTGGGAAAAAGGTTAGGAAGTTGCGCTAGTTAACTTGCCGACAAAACTACGGATATCTTTGATTTCAACTTCCTTTAACAAAATAAGCGGGATAGCATAAATAATTTATCTAAAAATCGTGAATTGAGGACCGGTTAATTAAATCCAGAGCTCCCAACTAACTGCTTAATTGGTATCGTGATTATTTCCGATTTCTTCTACCGGAATTCGACAAATTTAACTCAATCGAACAACAAAATACCACCATTCCAGCCAGCAAACCCTCGACGAAAAACCTAAATTTCATTTAGCAGGGTTTTTTATCACATCCACCTCAGACCACTTCGAAACGAGTCACGAAAATCAATTTTCTCATCCAATGAATGATGACTAGAAGATCTATATTTATTAACAAAATTGGGCCTGAATGCTTCCAAAATGCTATATTCTCGTAGAAACCCAGCTTCTTCTGCTCCATAGATATGTCTTCAAGGCAGCTATCAGCGGATACTCGTGAATTTGCACAAAAAACAATGCCTCTAATTTCGAATTATTATTACAGACAACTCATCTGCAGAGCCTTACCTGCTCGAATGGGGTTCGAATCAATGCGATAAATTTTTTCAATCATTTTTGAGTTCTTGTTGAATTTTTCTTCGGGTCGAGTAGTTTGCCTTCATTCGATGAGAAAACTCGAGAATTCCTATATTCGGTCCTGATAACAGCTCTGCGTAAGATACTTTGAGATGATAAAAGCTCACTGAAAAAATTTATTACCGATATTTATGAATTCAAATTATCGCTTATTAATTCGAATGATTCTTTCAGAAAATTTTATAATTTCTCAAATTTTCTATTCGTACTGAGCGACTCAAGGCTAAGATCGTTTTTGATCTTAAAGTCTTTAGAATATTTTAATTATCGTTTTTAATTCTGAATTGAAACTGCGAATCGATGGAGGAAACGATGGTTTTAAATCCCACCTCAGGTAATGGTGACCTGCCTAACCGAAAGCCTCTGAACCCACGAGGCTTGTCGTTACAGACCCGCTCTCACGTCACTCTTCAATTCGATGAGCATCAAAACTCGCCAAAGTCGGAAAAATCATTTGAAATGTTTAGATTGGATACTCCGACTACCCTCAATCCGTTATTCCGTATGAATGACTCTCCGCTAAACATGAGCTCTACCACGATAACTCTGACAGCTCAAAGGAATGATAGCAACGTCAGCGACAACGAAACCGGGACTTCCTTTCCTCTCAACTCCTCCGATAAAAAAAGGGGTTCTGGAAGTGCTTCAAAGGGAATAGGCAGAAGTGGACAGAGCCGCCCAAGTAAATTTTTCCAAGCCAATGCCGAAGCGCAAAAAATACCGAAGATTCAGTTGTTTACTCCTTCTGACAACTCTCCTCAGGAAAATCAACTCCAAGAGGCTGACGGCAACCAACGGGCATTACTCATGGTCAAATCCCAGCCGAGGAATACTCAGAAAGCAAATTCCCCATTTGCTAAACAGGACAACAACTTCAATGTCGACTCGCCGAAAGCAATGAATAATTCTTTCGCGAACGTCTCCCGCATTGCAGATGGCGTGAATTCTGGAGCAAATTCACCGAACCACTCAATTCTCGCAATGAATCAAGGGAATTCCCCTCAGTATTTGACAATCTCTAAATCAAACACCCCAGAAGGAGGAACTGACTCTCAAAGACAAGAAGATAAGGCAGACCTGTCCACTACTAGACCAATTGAAGTTTCAAGGATCAATAAAAATGATTCAGACCAAAACGTTCCAGGCCCAGACGAGCAAATAAAGGAACAGTTTGTTGGAAGTCCGAGAGATGATGATGTTGCTCAGTTAGAAGCTTCGAGTCCTAGAGAAAGCGGCCTCTTGTTCTTGCGTAGTCCGCAGAACAATGAGTGGGATATTGCTTGGTACAAGCCAGAATTGACTCAAGACAAGATCCCTCAAAAGGACTTGGAAATCTTCTTCAAGCGTATTCGAAAAGCCTCCCACAATTATTATCTCGAGAGTTTTGCAGTGACTTCATACAAAAAGGCACTGCTTGTTGGCTGTCCGAGTCTCGTGATTATGTTGGTCGGGTTGATACTGGTGATTCAAGATTGGCCGCAGTTTGGAACAGTGTGGTCAAATCAACTTATCGTTGGAGTCTCGTTAAGTATTACGGGTGTGATAATGATGATACTGTCTACTTTTTGCTACTGTTACACGAGCGAGGTTAAAAGAAATTGGAAAAAATATACTCAAGCTGTTGAGTCGGCTATCAAGACACAGAATGAACACTTTGTGTCGAAAGGGTTTCATTGGAAGTTTGACGCAGATGGAGATACTCTCCTGCTTATTAATGAATTAAACTCGTTGCAGCATTTAGGATAAATCCTGAATGTGTAAGTAATAAAGTATTCTACTTATTTGGAGAAAAGTTTTCAAGGCAATGTCCTTTTTGCATCTTTTTGTATTTTTTGAAATCTATGAAAGCATTGAATAGTTAATAAATTGAGTTCTTGTGCGAGTTTCACTTGAAAAATATCTTTTTTGTTTTATTGAAATAAAGTATTCAAAGGATAAATCAATAATGCGTTATTTGTGGGAAAAAAGAAAGATAGTTGGTAATACTAACGTATAATTGTCTTAGACTTGTTTGGATAGTTTCTCTAAAATACTTGTTGAGTCTCAAAGTTGACAATTATTAGTTGTTTTTGTTGTCATTAATTCGCTTATTTGGAATTTCTTTTGAGAACCAAAATTAAAGAGGAATTAACGCTTTGAAAACTATGAAGACCGTCATGGAATTTCACATTCATATCGCTATCAAAAACAGAGAGCTGTATTTTAATCTTTTTACGTAACTTGGACCTCATTCTATCATTCCAATGATGAGCCTTATCCACAAATTTCCTTCATTTGAATCATGCAGTACAAAAAGCTGTCAGTACAAAATATTTGAAAAGGAACTGATGTTTTCTGAAGAGTCTCAACGTCGAGTTAGATGAAGACTTATCTCGATTTGTTTGTTAGAGAAAAATGATTACGGACAAAATTTCAATCCAACCAACGGCACATTATCGAAGTAAATCATGATACTTTCCAGTCATATTTTGCCGCTAATCGTCAATTCTCTTCTGGATAAGACCAGTAGATCTAAAACATCTCGTTTCTGACTCATTATTATTTCGCTAAAACTGAAAATATATGCTGTTTTTTCATTAGCAGAATCAATATCGTTGTCTCGGAGTTCGTTAGTCGTCGATTAATTGGATCTATTTGAAGTTTCACATATTATTCTCTCTATCTCCTTTCTCCGTTCTGCATTATTGTTAAAATTTATGAGCCCCGATAGCTTCCTTTATGGGTAAAGAAAATTTCTCTTCAAAGTATGTATAACAAGATACCGGTAACTTTCTCATAGAAATAGAAGTGATATTGGGCCTAATTTTCAAATTTTTTCCCTCGTTGTTAAAGGATAGTTTCAAAAAAGGTATGTATACACGAAGGAAACATCGAGTATATATCTTTTAAGAAAGGCTTTCAAACGTGCTCCTCGATATCTTTTTTGTTGAAAGTCTTAAGATAACAAATGTTTCAGCCTTTCGAGTCAATCACTTAAAGAAGAGAAACAGTGAGGCTCTTAACGAATTCAGACAGTAATTTTACTAATTCAGAGAACACCCAAATTTGATATTTTCGAGCCTATTCCGGGATTTAATCGAATTTTTTGATGACGTCGACGTATTCGAGAAAATCAAAATCAAATAAAAACAAAAGAGATTGATGCTTCCAGAAATTTCTCGGCCAGATCAAATCCTTGCCTTTAGTTTTTAGAAAAAAATATTTCGAAATTCATAATGATTCTGGAACTCAGCTGGTTCTTTCTACACTATGAATCAGATACAGCCTATGTGTCCATTTTAAGTAAAGTCGAAATTTAATGCAAATCTCTTTAAATATTGCATTTCAGAGGATAACACTAACCTATGTTAATAAAATTCTAAGCTATGTACGAGATCTTTTGAACCGAAACATTTTTAGAGTGAAAGCACCAGAAAATTGAGAGAATTCTTCAATTAATATTGCTCTAGTTTTTTTTTTACAGAGAGAGGCAAATTATTAAAATTTTAATTAGAGTTTTCGACAGAAGATTCAGATAATTGATCGATATTCTTGAAATGGGAAATTATCAGAATTTTAAATCCACAAATGCTAAATTCTTTAATAATTCATTTAAACAAATTTCTTTAGAACACTCAAATCTATCGTTGCCAATATGTGCTTACTCAAGAGAGACGACCAACAAAATTCCTGCAATCATGACAGTTGCAAGAGTTTCTATGTTAATAAGTCAATGTGTATGTACACCACAGCGAATGCATTTGTCCAACCAAGAAATATAAAGCCGGCTCCCACTTTAAACGAAGACCCAAATTTCCTGGACCACCTTCAAAAAAAGCTCAAAACTGACAGTAAATTTTGTAGGCTTAGCATTCTTCATAATGATAATTACTTTTGCCGCAGGCGAAGGGAGTATGAGAAGTGCAGAGAGCGAACCGCATAGTTTTCACCCTCAGACTTACCAACAGTTAAATTTATCAGGATACCAGCCTATGCTAAACAACGAGGGAATGACGCCTATTATCCTGAATCCATATATTCAACCCAAACCTAACATAACCGCCACAAGCGTGAGCAACCCCATGTATATCCCTATCATGCCGAAAACAGTCTTTTCTGCGCAGAGCAACCCTGAGCAGTTCATAAGTCAAGGCGCTGTTGCTTATTCCCCTCTGTTGAAGCCTAAGCAACCAGCTACTATAATTTGTAGAGGAAATAACACCCCTCTGATGGATATGGATCAGATTGGGGAGAAAAGTGCGAAACAAGAGTACATGGGTCCCTCCTCTAATAATCAAGCATCAAACCAGAATGCAGATGCAGTAATGAAAGAGTTCCAATCAAAGCTATTCGGGTTGTTGCTGACTCAGAATAAGATGCTAGTTGACCTCAAAGAAAGAAACGAGGTCACGCAGGACACTCTCGCTTGTCTTATCACCGAAGTGACCGCGTTGAAGTAAACGCAATTTTTGAATCGTGTTTGAATTATGCATTGCTAGATCTGCTGTCCGTTCGACGACTCCTGATAAAGTTTTTGGAGCAGTTAAATACACGTCACAAGCAGTGGGGAATAGTTCAGAAAGCGTTACGACAGAAAGCTTGCTGAATTGCCTCTATGGCCCAAACTACGATTTTCAGTACTCGCTTGTTCTGAAAACCGAGTTGAGTCTTCCTCTCTACCGCGAAAGAAATTTCAAGTAAACTTTCTATTGGAAGCTCCTGCTTATAATCATAGATTCACTGTGATGCTGGTTGATAAGGAAGGCAACATTGTAGAAAACGTGAATTATATACGTCTCACAATTGGAATTTACAGCTCGGAGAATCCTCCGAAATATATTGATACAAATACATCAGGTATTCGATAAATGTGATGTTGTAATTATAACAATGAGTTAGGAAACAAGATCTTGAAAGGGTTTACTGAAAAAGACCTGGTGAATGGCTGTGCGACATTTGAAAAAATTCAGATTAAGGAGGTCACTTCTCACTTTAGAAACGGCTGGGTTTTCCTTGCTGTGTATCCATGCACCACTTCCAGAGGCATGTGTCTCATATCAAACGCAAAGGTTGTACCCATCAACAAAATAAAGCCTTTGATTATTGAGAAAGTTGTTGTTAAAGCTAAGAAAACGAAAGGCCTTAAAGACATCTTGGACGACCCTGAGGAGGTTGAAACCAATGCCGAGCAAGAATCTAAAGGAAGCGAGGAAACCAAACCTAACAACTCAGAAAAAGAATCTAAGGAAAATGTAGAAAAAGATTCTAAGGAAAACGGAGCATGATCAACTCCGACCTGTAAATAACACCAATAATTTTTTTTTAAGTTTCTTTCATTTTTTTTATGTTTCGCGATACATATTGCATCTCCTTTTGTATTCTTATATTTAATTCTTAACACTTTCAAGTCGAGAATATGATTTCGCTATCAGTTAGCATCATCTTTTGAATGTATGTTCAAATACGGTATGTTTTATATGAAAACAACCGATCAGATTTTCACTGCAGAGGCGTTGATTATGCTTTGCAAGCATTTGTTAATAAAAAGTTTTTGTTTACTAACAAATAAACGCACCAACCTCGAGAAGTAAAATGGCAACTACTAAGAAAGGCTCTTATGACTACATCATCAAGACCCTGATTATTGGCGACTCTGGAGTCGGAAAAACTTGTGTTCTGCTCCGGTACTGCGATAATCAGTTCTCTTTTTCTCATGTATCCACCGTCGGACTCGATTTCAAGAGCAAGCTTGTCGAAATCGATGGGAAAAGGATTCAACTCCAAATCTGGGACACTGCTGGACAGGACCGCTTTAAAACTATCACACAGACGTACTACAAAGGCGCTAAAGGAATCATCCTTGCGTATTCTTGCAATGATAGAAGCTCCTTTACTAATGTTGAGAATTGGATGAGACAAATCAATGATCATTCGAGTGAAGGAGTGAAGGTGATGCTCCTTGCGAACAAATGCGATGCGCCAGACAGGTCTGTTACTACTGAAGAAGGACAGAAGCTGGCGGCGAGCTACGGAATAAAATTCTTTGAGGGCAGTGCGAAGGAGGATATCAATATTAAAGAGGCGTTTGAAGAGTTGACTCGGGACATCAAAGAGAAGATCATGTCTGATGAGAGGAATAGATCTGAAAGCACCTATGAGCCAGCAGGGCAGCAGTTGAAGGCAGGAGGTGGAAAAGGCACGACTTCTGGAGGCAAAGGAGGTTGCTGCTAAATAGGGAAGAATATTGTGATGGTTTATTTGTAATTTTTCAAAAGTGATCTATTTTCTGTTTCATCATAATGCAAAAATAACATGGCGATTTTTATCCTGTCAAACGTTTATCAAATTTTTCAAAACAAGTTTAGCAAAGAATATTCATCAATTATTTGCAACAGCAGCCCTTTAGTTTTGAATTCAAAAAATCCTATTGCATTGAAAATTTAGCTCGCTTTCTGTGAAGACACCGCTTAGATGGTATTTTTATATTTTTCTAATCGCTTGAAAAATACGTTATTAGAATTCGGAGAAAAATTTCCAAAGATCAAACAATAGATTAACATGCTTCGAAGACGATTTTATTTATTCCAAATATTTGATAATTCTAAATGGAATCGCACTCACCAAGCTGGAAATCAGATCAACATTTTCAACTCGACATTCCTGGAGGTTCCAAGCCTCCAGACACTATCAACTGCCAAAACAGTTATGATTACGAAAAATATTCTAGATGTATCTACCGAGAGGACATTTCCACAAAAATGAACATTGCCTATTCCACTCTCTTTGGTGTCTTTGTCGTTCTTCTCATTCTGATTGGCTGGAGCATCATCAAACTCATAAAACTTCCTAAAAATCAGTCTCGCATTTCAATTTATCGCACAGTAAACGCTCTTCTTCTGCTATCTGTCCTAGCTCGTGGGGTTTACTTTTTCGATAGCGTCCTCCTATTAACCACCGACATAATGCTACCTCTAAAATATTATCTCACACTTGATTCGCTGGCAATCCTAGCACTGGACGCAGCAATGGTCATCGGAGCTTATAACTGGGTTTTAACCTTGCTAACGCTGAATTTTCATAATGAGCTGAAATCAATGGCAAAAGGCTTCAATTACCTATTAGTGCTAGCTAACATCGGTGCTTTTGCTTGGCTTACTTTCATTTTCTTTTGGAATGACTATCGAGACGAGGATTTTGTTCGAGTGGAGGACAGTAATCTCCCATTCTTATTGCTTACTGTTCCAATCATGATCGATGGGTTTTATTTCTGCTTGACTTGCATTATGATGTGGAGATATCTCCAAAGCGGTCAACCCGGAAACAAAAGCGCGTTGCTTGACCGCTTGGTGCTTCTGGTGGGTATTGTCTCTTTTTTGAGGATCGGACAGTACCCTCTGGAGTCTTCGATTTCGTTTTTGTGGGAGTTACGAAAAAGTTCAATTCAAAACGATGATTGGATCTGGCCTGTTCTATGCGTTGGCTACATGCTATTGACAGAGTGCTTCCCGATTCTTTTGCTGTTGCTGAAATTTCAGATGAAGCCGAAACCAGAGAGTTTGACGCAAATACATGTCAAGAACGAAGTAAATACGTGGATTCTGAACGAAGAAGCTGTTGAGAAGGAAGCCAAGGATCTATCTCTGCTTGCGAATGCGAATAGAAGTACGAAAGAGAATAGCTATGAGGGAGGGTTGGTAAAATCACTATTGTTTGCGGAAGAAAGGAGCCTAGGTCAAGAGAGGAAGATGACTCAATAGTTCAAGACTAATTGTATAGAGATGTATATAAAATTCATTTTATATTATATGATCTTAAGATGCATGAGAATAATATATTGCTGTTGTTTCCCAATCGAATACGATGATAAAAAAGCCCGAAAAAGAATCAAACATCGAGTTTTATTGAAAAGGAGAGACCTATAGCCAAGCTGAAGTGCTGATTATGTTAGAAACAAGAGGTATGTCAATGAATACGCTAGTTTAGAAACATTTCGCTCACATTCTCCTTGGAATATTCTTCTTTTATTATTCTTCGGATATAACTAGTCTACTGCTGTCACAATATCCAAGTTGATTTATCAGAAGATAAAACACGAAGATATACAGCCATATTGAAAATCGATTAATCTAAGAACTATAATAAAATGCGGATTCACCACTAGCTTGAATCTTGATTTTGGGGCTCAGGAGCAACTTTGCCATTTGGAGTATTCGCTACAATCAGTTTGAGTGGAGAATTGATATCATCATAGCTCAATTGAGGAGGCAAAACATTGGCTTTTTTTGGAGTGCTGATGAAAACCAGGCCAAAATAAGCAATGACTCTGAGTCCGAAAGAGAGCAATAACAATATCACAATTGATAATCCAATCCCTTGATAATTGCCCAAAGTGATCAACGGATCACAACCATTGCAGATGTCAAAGTCATGATATTCATTCTATTTTCACAATTAGTCAGCCAAGCCCTTTGAATAATATAATTACTTGAAGCGCGGCTTGGAAACCATATTTTATAGGTGAAAGGTATAAAAATTCGTAGAAATAGTAAGGAACTTTGTCCTGTGAAACGAAGAAACCAGCAAAAAGCATCATAGGAATCAATAAGACTGGACTCAAGTTCATTGCAAGTTCCATTGAAGGAATGAACGTCGAAACCACGAGACCAAAACCAGAACCAGCAACTGTAGAGCAAATGCCAATAGCAACTATGAAGATCAGTCAGACAAGTTTCTCCATACAATGAATTACTTAAAACGAAAAATTTGTAAGCAGGATTGTGGAGTCCAATCACATAATAAGTTGCCGCAATCAACAGGGTCGGCTGGGCAATCAGTAGAGGTAATTCTGCGGCTGCTTTGGCCCAGAAGTAAGCAGAGGTGTCGTAGGATTTGTTGAGTCTTTCACGGACAAAAATGGGTCTTTCTCCAGAAACTAAAAGCAAATAAGACAATTGAAGATGAGAAATTTTGGTAAGTGATGAAGATTGTTTTACATGTTCCTAGTGAGCCTTGATTCCCGGACATAAAGCACATTGTTGCGAAGAAGAAAAGGACTCCATTTCTGTTCTGTATTCCAACCTGGCCAGTCCCGAGCTAGAGATGAATTATTTTGGGTGAGAAAAAAATTGATTGCATAATTTTACATTATTGAAGGCAATCATGATGATAGCAGCAAAAATTAATTGCTGTATCAACTTCATGCGAATTTCCATAGGATTTCGAACTTCATCTTGGCATTTTCTGATGAAGATATACCAAAACTGCTTGAACCATGACACCTTGGAGTGATCTTTTGTGTGCACTTTTTCTGTTGCAAGTCCTGAAAGAGCTTGCTCAGTCATACCAGACTTAGCGTACGCATTGTTATAATGTTCAAGTCTTTGAACGAATTTTTCTTCTATTTGATCCTGAGTTATTTGTAACGCGTTCTGAGAGGCATCTTTGCTTTGATCTTTTTCCATCGCATCAAGCAGAACACCGCTCTCATTCATAATTTTCATAAAGTAATCAGAAGGATTGGTGAGCTTTGGACACTCATATCCTATGCTTGCAAAGTAATTAACCGCCATGTTCGATTTTCCTTGGTAGATGATGTTTCCTCTAACAAGTAGCAATAACTCATCAAAGAGTCCAAAGATCTGTGATGAAGGCTGATGAATTGTGCTCACAACTGTTCTTCCTCCTTTTTGAGCAAGCTTCACCAGTAAGCTTATCACATTCTCAGCTGTCTTAGAATCAAGTCCTGTGGTGGGTTCATCAAGGAAAACCATTGAAGGATTTGTGATGAGTTCGACTCCAATGGAAGTTCTCTTTCTCTCACCTCCTGAGAGACCTCGAATCAAGTTATTTCCAATTTTTGTAGTGGCAACATGAGCTAACCCAAGTTCATTAAGCATATCTTCAACCTATCGGGTAGATTATTTAAATGAGTTCCAGGTATGATTTAGAGATTGAATGAAATACTCTTTTTTTCTTCTCTTCTTGTGATTCTTTCAGTCTCAGATTAGCAATGAACATAAATGCCTCTGTTAAGTGGGTCAAATATTGTAAGTTACTCATTCCTCAATTAGAATTGTCTATACCTCTAGGAGTGATGGTAGCAAGGAGGATATCATCTTGCATAACATAAGCAACAGCGCTGGCAATAGAATCTAAGTTGGCAATTGGATGGCCATTCACCTTGATGGCACCGTTGATTTTAAGACCTTTCCCCGATATTCTCGCTGACAAAAAGTTCAGCAATGTTGTTTTTCCAGACCCTAAGACTCAATGAGACAAACTATATCGAGGCACTCATACCTGAAGGACCCATAATTGCAGTGAATCTTCCGTTCTTAACAGATCCTG
>ENA-UOTZ01002016-UOTZ01002016.1-compost-metagenome-genome-assembly--contig:-NODE-2016-length-11699-cov-48.774479_pt1 | contig 11699 bp, 12 predicted proteins | sample MGYA00238144_ERZ746983 | MGnify/ENA primary metagenome ERZ746983 (study PRJEB28759, sample SAMN06268863) | compost metagenome | isolation source: single cell | place: USA: California, Emeryville, Joint...
TAGTTTAGACTTGCAATAGGCATGATTTACCATTCGGGGTTGTGTTTAAAATCAGCTTGAGTGCATAGTCAATGATATGGCTGATATAGTCGTATTTGTCCAGCACATTAAACATAAGAACATATAATTCCTTTTCGTAACATAAAGCATCTCTTGTTTGGTCTAATCGTGAACAAATTCTCAGTAAAGACTTATTTAGCAGCATATACCTGTAGTACAGATGTTGATCAAACAACCCAGCAAAGTCTTGATCAGTTTAGGATTCTCGAAAAATACCACAGCGACTTTTATTAAATTCTGAAGAAATCCATTGGTGACAAGTTCGTTTGAAACTTTTTCTAAATATTAATGAGGTATATTAGTTCATTGATTGACGATAATGCATACCATCAAGGGATAAGACCCCAATGAGACCAGCCAGCTCTTTGAAAAGGAAAGAAAAATAAATACTTCCTCTCTGGATTGTCAAATCATTGATATAATGAGCTGGAATCGCCACCACATAATGATAAAAGCTTTGCACTGTCTGCGCTCGATGAGAGGCGCTTGCGACAAATCTCCTCAAGATAGCGACAACCAATCCCAGTACTCTGAGATAGTCAAGGATATAAGGCTCTGATACACTGATTTTTTTCATGAACTCGAGTAACTCCGAAATATTTTTGACAAAGTCAGGACTGCGAAGACAGTCATCTATCACCTCGGCTACACAACGCAAAAAAATTAGTAATCAATTCTCTCAACAGCAATCTCATTACTGGTTCCAATACAAAACTTCCAAATTGCAATCAGATTTAACTCGATGTCTCTTAGATGCCGCTGGATAGATGGGATTTTCTTCGTGTTTTGGTCGATATTTCTTTTCAACGCCGCAGTCGCAGCTTTCACTCTTTGAAGCAAGACAGGCAGATTTCCAGCGCACCAAAGAATAAGCCTAGCGTCAACTGAAAACACCGAATTTCATGACAAGCACAATGAAATCATACCTGTATCGCAAATATTTGCAAATGTAGCAATTGCGCCTTGCAAGAGAATCATGTCAGTTGATGTGATGATAACTCCTTTTAAATACTCATATCCTTTCTTTTTGAGAAGATAATCTTGGTTCTTCCCTATGAAACATTCGAGATATAAGACATATCAAGCATCTGTTCTTACTATTCTGATATGTGAGTTTTGCAGTGGCGTGCAAAATGTAACAGCAGATCTGAATTTCCAGTTCGCTCAGTTCACCAGGAGATTGCAAGATATCTTTGAAGATTCGAAGTAGAACCTTTAAAAATTTCTTTTTTCTAATGATTGCTTGGATTTTTTTGTCCACTGAGTAGATAGAGACGATCGGAAGAATTAATGTCAGCAGAGGTTTGTGAGTCAAGTGCATTTTTTTGTTCATCATATTGTCCAAAAACGATAATGTTATGTGAATCATGTCGAAATTGAGAAGGGGATTATCAATAAGAGGCTCTTTATCGTTTTCAAAACCTTCCAGCATCGACTTCTCGAGCGTTTTTGGATCTCTCTCATCCTCTTTCTCTGAAGTCTTGTAATAGTCTACAATATTTTTCAATCGGAGAGGCCAGCGAGGAATAATAGTACCATTTAATTCAAATTCGAGGAAGAAACCCAGCATTTCGTAGAGGTTGATGATTAATTTGAATGCATATGGAAGCAGTTTCGAATTGCTATGTTCTTTGATCCAAAGCGCGACTTTTTTGGTGAATCCGTTAATTTCCAAGCTGAGTTTCTCGGTGGAAGACTTGTAGCTCAGGAGGACTGCCTTTGACGCTTTGTCGATTTCGGAAAGTTCTTAATTTCAGGTTTTTTGAGCAATTACGGCAACGAATCTGTGAATACCTGTGCTCTCGCTGCTGAGACATTTGAAGAAGTGGCTTTGGGAATCCATTGCGGTGTTCGAGTGATTGAAAATAAGATGTTTGGAGATAAGTTATTGGTAAAAAACTCGAAAGATGAGATTTTATCTGATCAAATAAAACTGTGCGATAATTTGAGTATTCAAAACGAATTATAAGATATTTGTTCTTTCTTGCATTTGGTTACGGCAATCGTGGACATACATTTTACTAGTGTTCACTCAAATCCTTAAGGCTGGCGACTTTTGGAATCAGAATGGTTTCTCAACCCTCAAATAGATTGTAAGATTTTCTATTGATAAAAATAGCCGTTTTGTTGCATGCCTCTTGTTCTCCCCATGCAAGAGAATTCTGGGCCTAAATCTTCAAGTAAAAAACAGAATATTTCGTTCTCAACTTATTGCAGATGAGACGTTTCATTGTCAAATCTTTTCTGAATACAGATTCTATACAACAGCTTGTTTGTCTTAATGCTTATATGTTTTCACACTCATTACAGACTTATAAAACGAAATAGCTCAGAATATACAATTTAACTTCCCGATTCCTTTGCTTAAGATCTAAGGTATTCCTTGACGTCTTCACCTGTGAGCTGTTCGAGTCTGATAACAATATCCTTGCTTTCCTTCTCAATCTGTGTGTTCTCATCCTCAAGCAACTCAGCCATGAATGGCAGAAGATCGCTCATCAACGAGACAACGCGATCCTTCAATTGTTCAACGATTCTCGAGATCAATTTAACTGTAGCCAATCTCACCTTCACATTCTCACTTCGTGTTTTCAACAAGATCTATTCCCATTGATTAGTACTTTAATCTCAATGAATCATTTTCATACCTGATAGATAAAAGATTTCCACTTATAATCGTCTTTCACTAGCTCGAAGAGCTCCAGGATGCAAGGAGTAAGATTCTCTCCGATGAACACTGTGTAATCCACTCCCAAAATATTCAACGCGTCGATTTGGTTCACCAACGGCGAGATCAATCTATCGAAGCGGTTTGCGTCAATAAACTCGTCCTTATCATGCTGGAAGCATTTAGTTAAGACCTCAAGAATCAACCTATATATAGACGCTTTAGACCAGCTTTGATACAAAGTAGTGTTACTTATGCAGGGATGATTCGTGGTAGACTCGCAGTTCGTTTTGAGTAAGATGTCGTCTGAGCTTCTTGCTTTCGTCTCCGAAAATCTCAGCGTAGTGATCAAGCTGCTCTAGCAGAAAATCGAAGAAGAATCCGACAAACGTGACGAAGTAAGACTTCAGCACGTCGAACAAGTGGGAAACTAATTTGAACAAGACGATCTTTCTGAAGAAACTGAATTGGTTTTCTTCATCAGCGAAAACTTTGTTGCTCCAGTTCTGAAGCTTCAGATATATTTTCTTAAGCTCCACCTCATTAGATTTGACCGCAAATTTGCCGAATGCCTAAGAAAACATTAATACACTTGTCCAATTTTTCATTATTACCTCAATCCAGAGAGTCTCCACTTCTTCCAAACCTTTATAAACTTCCAAATTGAAGGTTTCAGCATTCTCAGCAGAATAGCGGCGGCTGAAATCGAAGGCTGTCAAGAAAACTTTGAATAAACTGTTGATTTTCGCCTCGTAGACTTCTTTCTCGATTCTTGAGCATAGATTTTCTGTGCAATTTTGAAGTTAGAACAAATTTATTAGGAATGATAATAGAAGTACTCATAAGAATGCCGATGTTCTTCATGAACTCCGGCTGAAGCTGTGGTCCGATCTCGACCAACGTCGGAATGATTTCGATGAGGTTTCTTGCTTCGAAGCTTTCAGCAAACTGACCAAGGATTTCTAGCAAATTAGTGTGATTAGCCTGATAACACTATCATCTATAAATTACCTTCAACTTTAGAAAATCCTTCATAGTTAGAAAGGAGATAGATCAAGCTTGCGGTATATGGAGTAAGCAAGTCCTTGAGCGACTTGACAAGAAGAGACACTGAATTCAAGGCGAGGTTAACACACATGTCCTTATAGTTGCTTAGCTTTTTCGTCTTGAGCTGTCCTGTCAATGTCTTCGCCTCCTCACTAATCTGATGTAATTCAGGAATGGCTTTCAACACAGCCTGATTAGAGAAGATAGGACTTTCGGTTTCGTCTTCGGAATAGAGGAATACGGCCAAAGAGACTTGGATTTGCTGGATTAAAGGCTTCAAATAGTTCAGTTTCTTGAAGCCGAACTTTTCGAAGTACAGTGACGCGGTGTAGATGCTGATCGTTTTCAAGTAGAGATTAGGCTCGGAGATGTAGCTTAGCGCCTCATCTTTGATCGCTTTCTCGAAAATCTTTGGTTTCTTTCGGAGCATCATGCTGAAGAGGAGGAAAATTGATTGGAGGTAAGTGACGGTCTCATCGTCAAATGCCTCATTAGTTTTGGCTTTTCTAGTTTCGATAAGCTCATTGGATAAATGGAAAATGAGCTCTTGGATGTAATCAGCGCTTGTTTTGAAAGCAGGAGTCTCGGCCAGCTTATCGTTGAGGAATTGGAGATGCTTCGTTTTGATTCGTAAGTTATGCTCGTTTCTTGGGTTCGTCACACCTGAGCTAACGATCTTGACGATGGAATCCAGCGGAAGGATAGTGCTCATTGAGGAAATATGTCCTTGAACAATACCGAGAATGCGCTTCAGGAATTTCTTTTGCGCTGTGCGAGCTTTGTCAGCTTTTGGCTTCTCTTCTGCGTTCTCGTCGGTCTTCGCAGGCTTGATCTTGCTCAATGAATGCTGAAGAGCGTATTCGCAATCAAATTGGAGTTCAAGTAGCTTTTGCAGTCTCTCAAAAACGCTTTGCTTGGTAAGTTCACCCTTTAAGAGCGCGGTAGACAGGTTTTGAATGAAGGTCTTAGAGTTCAGGGAGAGACTGAAGAACTCTAAGCTGAGAGTAATAAACGCCTTAAGATCCGTTGTTGATTTGATGTTCAAGTTCTTTATGAGTGTCTTTCCGCCGACGCCGGCTTGAAGCTTAGCTCTCGAGATTGGAGCTTTGAAATTATAGACTTTTTTGAGGAAAGCGCTTAGTAACAGCAAACAGTTTTGGAAAAGAGAGCTAAAGAATGAGAGGTTGTCTTCGATTTTTGAGCTTTCGAGCACAAGCTGAAGCGTGAATCGGAGGTTCTTTGAAACGTTTTGATCGATTTTCTTTCCTTTTTTGGTTTCAGTAATCAGAGTGCTGATGATCGGGTTCAGGAAAAGAGTCAAGTGTTGTGGTCCGAAGATGTCGAACAGTTTTTTGATCGCAGCTTTAATCTGTTCATTTTCCCTGTATTGAACTTTAGAGCTATAGAGAGTAGCTATGCTCAAAAACACTCGAGAGAAGCTGTGGAGGTTGGCGTCCTTGGTGTTTTGCACCAGATTCTTCAGGACTTCGCAGAGGAGATTCAGAGAATTGATCTGAAGTCTTGGTGTTTGAAGCTCGACTTTTTTGAAAAGGAATGTGAACGTGTCGACGATGGCAAGTGTGGCGCGGTGGAAATTAACGTTCGCCATCCAAACGAGCACGAGATTCGAATCCCTAAGGATGCCCCATGTCGCAGGATTCTCTGCCAAAGAATCTCTGTTTTGGAAAATCTTGATAAGCTGCCTAAGAGTCACGATATTCTCAGGATCATCAGCCTTGGCTTCAATGTTTCCTAGCAACGTTTTTTCCAAAGTTGCCTCCTTTTTAGCTTTAGGCGAGAGCAACAGAGTTGAAAGGATTTTCAGTTCGACTTTCAGGACCAATTTCAACAGGTACTCGACTTCAAAGAGCTCATCCTGTTTCTGGCTTATCGCTTGTTTAAGGAGAGCGAATAAAGTCTTGTAGATTTCAGAGGATTCTGTTTGGATCGCCAAGAGGAGTTCCATGACAAACTCAAGCTCTTTCTTGACTTTCAATAAAGAGAGCTTTCCAGCAGCTGTGTTTTCAGCGATTTTAGCTGAGAGGACCTTTGAGATGAGGCTTTCAGGGATGCTGAGCTCGCGCGATTGCTCAATGAGCTGGATGATGTGGTAGTACCCTGCTCTTGCTGCCAACTGGAGATAAACTGAAAAGATCGCTTCTTGGTGTTCTGGGCTGAATTTGGAGAAATGCTCTGCTCTCAGACTTGTAATCCAAAGACCTAACGCAGTTTCGTTCTTAATAACTGCTTTGGCGTCCAGTGGGATCGAGAGATAGAAAGATAAATGGCTTTCTTGGACCTCTGTTGATGATGCAGAGTAAACTCGAACGTAATATCCTAAGAATTCACCCAAAAACTTCTCCGAGTTCTCGTTTGCCTCTTGCTTGATTAAATTGTCAGCGATGGCTTTGAACCCTGATAAGAAGCTGCTCGTTGCTGAATGGAGGGGTTTTGCTTTAGGAAGGTTCTTCACGATTTCTGCGACAAAGCCGAGGAGACTGAAGATTTCATTCTGAGTGAAATTAGCCAATGCGTTGAGGGAGTATGAGAGAAGCCAAAGGAATTCTTCAGGTTTGTTTTGCCCTCGCTTATAGAGGTTTCCACTGGTCAACAGCTCATTTGACTTCAAGAGAGGGTTTTTGAAGACCAGCAACTGCTTGCCAAACCCTATGATATGTTCAGCTGTGATCGAAGGGCTATCGAACTTGGCAGATAAATTATTTGCTTCCTTGCTTTGGTCTTGGAAGTGCTTGCTGTGAGCTCTAATCTCTTTTGTGTTGTAGTATTCCTTAATTTTTTCTGGAGAAACGATGAGTTCTTCTTGCTTTTTCAAATGGGGGAGTAAGTTTTCAACCGTTTCGAAGACGAGCGAACGGACTTCAACGTTAGAGCGGTCATAGCTGGTGACCAGATAAGCACAAAGCTCGGCGAGGTCGTAGACATCGCCTTTAGTCTCGATCTCATTTTGGAGGAATAATAAGGTGTTTATGCTCACAAGGTCTGAATCGCTGGTTCTGAGGAGGTATAACAAGGTCTTCACTGAGTTGTAACCCAGAGAGTCCAGAATCTCCTTGAGGAAAGGATAGTCTGCTTCACTCACTTGCATCATTGCTCTAAGTGTCTCAATTTTCAAGCAGTTGACTCTTTCTTCTTGAGACTTATTCGTGGAACCACTCTGGCTATATTCACCTAGTCTCTGGTACAAAGTTTTCGATAGGCTGATCGTCTCTGGAAGCTGGCGGAGAGCAGTGGGTTTCTTGCGGATAGCCTTGGGTAGGCCCAACAAAGTGAACTCTTTTGTCAAGAGGCTCTTGAGCGGAGCCTGGCGGATGATATGTTCTAAGCCTCTGCTGAAAAATCCAAATGACTCAGGGTCATGATGACTGCCCAGCTCAGTAATCAGCGCGCTCAGGTTTAAATCCTCTAAATTGAGGCATGCTTCAAACAGCAATGTTTTGAGGTGGCCTTTTTGTTTCTTGACATCCACGTTCTCGAAGCAAGGCAAGTTTGTAACGAAATGACTCCAATTTTTAGTTATAACCTTATCGAAAGCTTCCTTTTCCAATGCTTTCAGTAAGACATCAACAACTGGGTTTCTGCGGGCACCTGCGGTTGTCTGATACAATTCCGAATTTACAAGCAAATAGGTCAGCTCATGGTGATGGAATGGCGAAGGATCAATCTTCTTGTTTTTATTGCGCGCAAAGAAGGCATTGAGAGAGTTCAAATAACTCATATAGAGCTTAGTTTTGAGCGGGGTCGACACGTCTTTGAATGAAAGAGAGGCCTCAGCGATCTCATTTAGGATTTCAGTGTTGTCGTTTAAATCCACTCTCTTAATGAGCATTTCCACGAGAAAATCATTGAAGTTGCTTTGGGAACTCATATCTTCCATTCCTGACTCCGAAACGAGAATTGCGCATATCTTTTTGACAGCCTTTAGGCGTGCACCATGCTTGCTGCTGTTCACACCTTGGAAGAGTGTCCTTGCTTGAGTATTGAGATTGCTATCTCCGTTTGATTGCTCAGCTTCGGTTTCTTCATCTTCCTCGAAGAAGTAAGTCGCATAGGCTTTCGAGAAGCTTGTTTCGATGAATCCCTTAAGGACTGACTCGTTGTAATCTATTGTTAACGGAAGGAAATTTATTATTCATTGCAATTTGCTAGTAAAACTTACTTTCAAGCTCCCGGGCTTTGTTAAGGCAGCTTTCGAGCGTCTCAGTGATGACATCGGGGAATATCTTTCGAAGCATTAAGCAGAAGTTCGACAGTTCATCACTGATCGATTCTTCTTGCAATAAGTTCGTCAATGTGAGGGTAAGGAAAGTGTCCAACAGGCTCTCTCTTGAGATTTTCGCATCCAACTTCCTGTCGTTTTTAACAATCAGTTGTAGAGCTTGCTCAGCAACATCAACAAAATCTTCAGAAAACTTCTTTTTGTCTTGGTGCTGAAGATCAAAGAATCCTTGCACCAATTTCAGGACGAACGCGACCAAGCTGTATCTTCGGCCAAGCGCTTTCAAGTTTTCAAGCAATATATCCTTCGACGCAAACAGCGAGCCAAATAGTGCACTGTTAAACTTCACATTCTAATGAACATTCAACATTAATAAAACTCTAATGCAATTGAAATATTACCTGGGTTTGAGTCGCAAGTACAAGGAAAGCAACGATATTATTGCAAATAGCTTTATTTTGCTGGAATTTCTGGAGTCCTTTTACAGTATCTAGGAGGATTGCTCTCATATACTCTTCGCTAAACTGTGAGGTCAACGCCAAGCTGGAAAGAGTAATGAGGCCAGAATGAAAAGCGTCTTCAAATTGACTGCTTTTGAGGCACACCGAAATGTACTTCATGATAATAATCAAGAGATTTTCAGTGACTCTCTTACGCTCCTTCGCATAAAACAGCGTTTCCGTGATCAAACCAGTTGCGAACGTCACAACGCAATCGTCCTTTACCAGTCGCTTATTCGAAGTTGGTTTCACTGCGCTTAAATAAACCTCTTTGCTCTCACTCAAATGCTTTGAATGACTCCTGATGTTATCAGCTGCGAGTTTCAAAACGCTCTCGAGGATTGAACTATCCAAGCAGCTTTGCTTTGCGATGATGTCACGTGGGATGATAAGACCTTCCTTGATATTTTTTTCAAGGAAATACCAATGTGGGTTTTTCGTCAAGTCAACATTCTGCAGCAATCTCACGTAAACCACGGTACTGTGAAAAGGAAGAAATGTGACTGCGAGTTCATTTCCTTCGTAGTTATGGATCTCGAAGTTACGGATAAGATACTCGATAACCTTCTGGCAATCTTCATTGAGGAAATATGGGAGGAGTTCGGTGAAAATTGCTTTGAGATCTTCGCTCAAGTGGTTGTTTTCTTCCTCAGTGAGCATTTCTCGGTTGAGGTTGTCGTATTTTGGGTCGAAGATTTTGTCCTTGATAAATCCGAAATGAGGATTTGCTAGAATTAGATTCTCAATTCCCTGAGAGCCCAAGCTTTTGATGAGGTCGTTATCGAAGTTGCCAGCTTCGCTTGGAGAGAAAAGCAGAGAGGCAATTTTATTTGTTTTGAGTTTACGAGCACTGTCCTGGGTCTTGAGACCTTGAAGTTGTCGAGAAAGACTACTTTGCATTTTGATCTTTTAAATTTTATTGGAAATCAAATTATGCGAAGATATTTGTTTTTTCAGCTTAACAAGGCTGAATCTTAAAAAAAAACCCTTCAACCTGCGCTGCTTGAAAGCTTCTACTCATCATTTTTTTAGAGATAAAACCAAAAAAAGATATCGAAAAGCAGCCAGAAAGAAATGGTGACTAGAATATATATATCTTCTCCTATGGAAATATGTGTAAGAATTTTATAACAATAATCGCGGGTCGAAAATCTGAGAGAACTCATGATAGAGTGAGACGAAAGTAGTCTCTGACTTTGCCTATTCGAAATGGCTCTAATCTCACGAAATATGTGCAGAAAATTAACGCTTGGGTGAGTGTAGTCAAACTTGAAGCGAATAAAATTATAAATCCCTGGATTACAATTTAAGCTTAATTGCTGAGCAACAAGAAGTGGCACTCTATTTTTAATGGCAGATACCGTTACATCTCCTCAAGGCAGACAATCTTTCTTCGATGACGACAACCTAGACATCAAATTCGATTGGGTGAAGCTGGATAAGTCGCCTTATGCTAATATTCTCCATGAAACTCCTCTGCAAAAAGATAATTTGACTCGCACCAACGCAAACTCTCAAACAACCTTTCAGGCCTACTTTCAACTATATCGTCGTTGCTTAGTGCAATTTAAGGTACTCAACAGCTTAGTGCAGCAATGCTAACCTCGACATGTTTAGAATAATACCTCAAAACAGCCAGAACTCGTGCTTGAAATCGCAAATTCCCGATTCAAAGCGCTGCCGAACAAAGACGGGGTTTTTGGGTTTAGTTTGAGCAAAAACGGCAACACTTACGAGTTTACCTCAAAGGATGAAGGGTTAGTAAAAAGATGGACGAATGATCTCAGAGGAATCTGTATTCTGTCGACTTTTCACGAAGAATATAAAGCAATTAAAATGATCGGGCGAGGAAGCTTTGCGAAAGTGTACCTCGTCGAGTCCAAAAGCACCAGTAAATCCTTTGCGGTCAAGGCATTTACCAAAGAAAGCATCATCCTCTCCAACAAATCTAATGCTAAGGTAGCTCAACTCTCACATCACAGGCTTCTCTAACGATTTATCCGTGTAGCCAAGTATGATCAATGAAATAGACATCATGCGGTGCATTAATCATCCGAATATTATTCAGCTATATGAGGTCTTCGAGACAGATAAGTCAATATATCTCGTTCTCGAGCTCATCCAAGGCAAGAGCCTTCAAGACGTGCTTAAGAAGCCAACATTCAAAGAGCAATATCCTGAATCAAAATGCGCGGGCCTGATTCTGAGTCTGCTTGATGCGCTGGCTTACCTCAGTTCGCAAAACATCATGCATAGAGACTTGAAACCGGATAATATTCTGCTTGATAAAGGCGATAAGCTTAAGATTGTTGATTTCGGATTAGCAACGTTCATCAATATCGACGATTATATATTTAAGAAGTGCGGAACGCCAGGATATATTGCACCAGAAGTATTCAAATATGATGCTAAAGTCGCAACAACCAATTATGATGATCGATGTGATGTCTTTTCGGCAGGATGCATTCTGTTTTACATGTAATTTCTTCTGGTGAGAGGAGTTTGAAAGTCACTATGATTTGTTTAGGATTTTCGGTTACCCATTTTTTGATGGATCAAACGCATCGGAAATTCTCAAAATGAACCGAAAGTTTTCAATTGAATTTGAAGCGCTCAACACTCTTGCGCAGGAGCTGAAAAATCCAACTTCAAAACATTCGAAAGAAGGTAAATGCAACATATGACTACAATGGTTAAGTGAATATATTTTCTACCCATTAGGCCTCGATTTACTGAAAAAGCTGCTAGAATTTGACCACAAAACTCGTCCAAGAGCTGTAGAAACTCTCAAGCATCCATTTTTCTCAACAATCTCAACAGAGTCAATAAAATCTCTGACTCTCACCGAGAGCACCTCTGATCCTTACAACAAATATTCAGAGTATAACAAACAAACTCTATAATAACTCGCTAATACTTTTTGTGCGTGTTGAATTAGCGGCTCCTTCTCACCAGTCATGAAGCCTGTAGACTTTGGACTTGTCAAGCCAAACAATAATATAAACAAGGATCGATACGAGCAAAAAGACTCACTTTATATTGATTTGGGCCAGCCGCTTATAAACGGAAGAACCGACACTCTTTCTGGAGTCAACTCGCATAATAACTCATTGATGCTGATTGGGCAGACCCCAACTAACACTACTGGCGGTGGCACACCAAGCTCTCTCTCAAGATTCGCACAAGG
>ENA-UOTZ01002018-UOTZ01002018.1-compost-metagenome-genome-assembly--contig:-NODE-2018-length-11691-cov-11.352506_pt1 | contig 11691 bp, 5 predicted proteins | sample MGYA00238144_ERZ746983 | MGnify/ENA primary metagenome ERZ746983 (study PRJEB28759, sample SAMN06268863) | compost metagenome | isolation source: single cell | place: USA: California, Emeryville, Joint...
GCTCCGATTAATCAAACAACGAAAAAGATATTATAAGGTAGTTACAAAAGCGATAATGAAATCTTTCAATAGAGCAAACGAAAGGCTCAATATTGGATATTCGATCTAAGTTCTCATTGAATATAGGGAAGTTCAACTATTTTCTTCGATCTTCCTCAATTTGTCAAGATTTGGATGGTCCATAATCTAACTACCAATGAGTCAGAGTTCTATTGCTATAGAATAAAGCTCACTAATAGAGCCAGATCCGATATCAACATACAAAAAGGCTCGAAATAACAGAGTCCGGATTCGGTATAATCAAAGAAGAAGATATGGATAAATTTTATTTGATCAGGAGTTTCAACGATATTTCAACCAATTTTATTGTGTATGAGAATTTTCAAAATTCGCAAGATGAGATCTCTTTTCATAGGTCAAATTGTCTTACTAGTGAGTATAGAGGCCATTGGGACCTTCATGCTGAGATCCAGAAGGATGCTCAAATCTTTTCTACTTCGAATGTAATTGTACTAAGATCAATGAATTGCCCTATGAATGTAAGTATGTCTCGGAACAACTTCGAGAAATGCTGTAACCCTCGGATAGATAGTTATTTTGTCGGTATTAGAGGCTATTAATATGGAAATAGAAAGGTTGTATTTCCTCTATGAACCCTAAATGACTTGATTAACGAAGTATCAGTGGTATATGTGTGTCAAGCGTATCTGAGAGTAATACGAAACCAATGTAAACTGAATATCTCCCGAAAGTTAATTATCAAATAAGCTTCAATTACTATTGATGAAGAAGTAGAATAGATATATTATCACAATGTCAACGTTTTAGCAACAACTAGATGGAGAAACCACCACATAATAGCAGGTTTTCAACTAAATAGACAGTTTCAAAGCTATTTTGCTAGTAGAGTATAAGGTGCTGACTTATTAGGAAATTGAGAATATAATGAATAAAATTAACAAACACATTTTGAATTTTTTTTTTTAGAATAAATCAATCGCTATATGAAATAGAAACTGGAGTTAATCAAGTCGTCCTTAATATTCGGACGTTACTTGTTTTTCTTTATTGTATGTATGTACCAGTCTAAACTTCACTCGTTTTGCTTCATTCACATAAAATGACAAAACTTTTCTTTGATGATATTGCTTTACAAAATGGACATCCATTGTTCGGAAATTTCATACTCTAAGACAAAAAAAGTCTATGAAGTAAAGAAATTACAGCGCAGCATTGATGTTGAGCAACTTTTCGGGAAGATTCTTTTTTGTATATTTCCTAAAGCTTAAGCTGTCATATCTTCTACAGTTGAAATGTATTGGTTTACAATGCTTTACAAAAATGCAGTATCCAGCTCTCGACTTGCTAGCATGAGGCATATGCTCGATATTTTAGAGAGCTTTTCCACAATTAGCAGCTTCAAAATCTTTATTAATTTCTCCAGCTTCAGTCCCTTCTCAATCAATTTAGATTGAAGAGTTCAAGAGCATGAGAAATTTTGAGTACAATGTATTAGAATCAAAAAGAATTGAGGGGCATTGTAGATTACCTATAAAATTAGCTCTACTTAATAAACTGCCAAAGGCAACAAGTAAAAAACTGTGATTATTCCCTGTATGTAAGAGAAATGAAAATTGACACTTCTATCCAATTATCCATGAGAAGAAATTCGTCATCGTAGATGAGATTGTTGGAGCCATAAGTTCGCAACAAGGCTTGAGCAGTCGGATATTATGTTATAAAAAAGACAGGGTTTCGAATTTTATTGAGATAATTAGCATCCCTGCTTATCATTTTCATATCTCATATTTTTGATTAAGTTCAGGAGCGCTTCCAGTAAGAGGAATGTCTGCTAATCATGACGACTTTGCAGCAAGCTCGCCCGAGCCTTATCAAAATACTGCTTTGTTATTTATTCAATATCAATAATCTCAGGTATTAAAGGGAGACACTATCGATATTGAAATTCACAAAGAGAACTACACCTTTTGAACTCATATCCAATTTGATAATATCTTATTTTTATCTTGGTAGTACTCCGCTCTTATCTACCTGACTCTCTCTCACTCAAAGGTTCTAAAGCAACTTGCTGTTTTTGCCAGACAGTTGTAAAATTTCTTTTTCCTCGTAGAAAACACTCGTTTAGATTTTATTAGGGTATGCCTAATTTCGGTTGAAGCTTATTTGTATGCAGCAAAATAGGCAAACAATCAAGTTTAAAGCAGTTTTATATATGTATTTCTCCTTAGAAATCAGAACTACGATTCTTGTTAGTTAGGCAAGTTAGCACTTTCCTTTCTCCTTTCTTCTCTTTTGCTTGTGATCGTCCTCATTCCATGAGTCCTTGTTGGCAACCAACCAAAGCTTGGCAGCCTTGTGATCACCTCCGTGGAACTTCAAAGCTCTGTAGACGAGAAGTGGGTTATCGAAACCTTCCTTTTCGAAATCGCTGTGTTCCTTCTCCCAGTTTCTCTTTTTGAGTTTCATAATGAACTTAGCGTGCATTGCTCTGTCGACCATCTTCTTCTTTCTTGTTCTTAGTTAGATATTGTTGTAGAAATGTTTTATTGATTATAATGTTTAGGAATGCTGAGTTTAAATAGTCGAATCGCCGACAAATTAAGCTCCGATTATGAAATTGAAAGAGATATAATAGGGCTATGTGGTTTACAAAGGCGATCATGAACTCCTTCAGGAAAGCACATGGAAGGCTTAGTTACGGACATCCTATCTAAGCTTTCAATGGACATTTGAAAGTTCACCGATTTCCTTCATTCTTCTTCAATTGACCAAGAATTGGATGTTCCACTGAAGAAGAAAAAGTTGTTTCTGGGTTCTATGCAATCAGAATCCGGCTGTTCCAAGCTAGTTATGGTGTTCCAACCTCTTGAAGCCTGAATTAACGGTGTCTGAGAGCTTGTGCCAGCGAAGATACTAATAGTCGCCATAAACTTTTATTTTGTTCAGGAGTTCAACGTATCTCAACTAATTTTAATGCGAAAGAGGTCTACAATTTTGGAAGACCGAATGCGTTTTTGTATGGGTTCACCTGGCGGACTTTCAAGGTAGAGCGAGGCTGAGACACTCTGGGCCTCAAACTCAAAGTTATCTTTCACGGCATTTTTCTAAATCAAAATGTTCACTTTAGTCAGATCACGAAACTTTGAGTTATCTCAGGCATTGCGAAGGAGAGCTTGAGGATTTCTCATAATCTAAATAAATGCATATGGTCTCATCGTGAGAGTCAAATATTCAAATATTAGGAATACCTACTCATTTTATTTATCATCATTGAGACAAATCTATAATACTCCGTAAAGAGCCTGAGAAATATGCTCACCCTATTCTAAAATCATAGCGAGGATTCTCATTTATATAAAATACCAGTTCTTTTCCAACAAAAGTTATGGAACCACCATATTGGGTGAGTTTAAATGGTTTTTTAAAAAGAAGAACAAAAATTTGAAGAAAACGACTTTAGGCAGCAAACTCGAGCAAGACAACCGAAATCGAAGGGTAATTCAACAAAATGGAACCTATCGTGGCGATTATACTTTTCGATTGTGAGGTGTTCATATTTTATAGTCGATAGCAATATAAAAATTAAAATCGTTGAAACGAATCGCATTTTTATTTTAAGCTCACTCTATTTTATATATGTAGAAGGAGACTTGATATGGTCAGTTAATGACCTTAATTCGAATTTATTGTCATTCATTGCATAATAGGGCATGGATAATTTCACATTTACTTTTGCTAAATTGGTCCATTAGAAGTTAAATTCTAATTATCTTTGCTGCTTTTTCACGAAGTATAGCTTCTGTTGTGGAATGAATTAGTAGTAGTAGGCTCCAGCAGTTTGAGAGGTGATGAACTTACTGTAATTGGTTTCGAGAAGTTTCTTTAATCTATGCATTTTAATTGAGTAATATCAGCGAAATATTCTTTTCTTCAAAAGTTGACCTTAAGACCTTACAGAAAAGGCTCTTGGCATTGAAATTTTCTCGTGTTGTCAAAGAAATTCCTCTTTGAGCGATTATGGGAATCGTGCCTTAGCCTCTAAAATGTGTAAAACTTCTCTAAAATTAGCTTGATTACCTGGACCTCCCAAAATAATATCAATAAATTGTGCTTGGAGCTGTAGCAACGATGAAAAATATTCGCGTGCTTTTTGCAAGGATGAACTCTGAATTTAGATAGCCTTTCAAACTAAAAACATAAGTTTATTGAGTATGTGCTGTGCTGTGAAAGGACATTCCGATTTCCAGAGTAATATCATTTCTTATTTCTGTTGCTTCGTGGTCCCCTATTCAGGTTTCCTTCCGATTACTCGACAGCAGATACGAGAAACGCAGATTTGTAGAGATCATTGCTAAATTGAGGCTCATAAAAGGATATTTAGCTGAGTCTCAGGTGCTCAGTTATTCAGAGTATATAGGTTGTTCTGTAAATTCTTAAAGTCATATTTCACGAATCACACTTCTAAATTAATACTCTCATTCATTACACAGAGGAAAAACAAAATATTTATTCGAATATATATATATGCTATATTCTGCTGATCTTCTGTCTACTAACAGGTCCCAATTCAATTTACCATCTATTACATCAGTGAAGCATAGGGATATTTAATGGTGGTCTGATTTCTTTAAAAGCTTATATATTTATTGAGCATTAACTACGACAAATACGTAGCATCATAGTAGGACACAGTTTATTATTTATTTATATATCCTCAGAAATCAGAGTGACGATTTTTCATCATCAGGTTCAGTTTAGCTTTTAATGCTACTTTCCTTTCTCTTTCTTTCTCTTCTCCTTATGCTCATTCTCATCCCAAGGCTTGTCCTTGTTGGCAACCAACCAAAGTTTTGCAGCTTTGTGGTCACCTCCGTGGAACTTCAACGCTCTGTAGACGAGAAGAGGGTTATCGAAGCCTTCCTTTTCGAGTTCATCGTGCTCTTTATCCCAGTTCCTCTTTTTGATTTTCATACGGAACTTCGCATGCATTGCTCTGTCTACCATCTTCTTTAATCTTCGTTGGATATTTATTAGATAATGATTTTTATAATATTGAAAAGCTGAGTTTAAATAGCCGAATCGACGGTAAATTAAGCTCTAAAAAATACGTTGACAAAAGATAAATTTATTCGAGAGTACTCCTGAGCCGGGCAGAAGCTCTTCCAAGAATGAAATAGGTTTAATTCAAGACCAGAATCTGCATTGAACATAATGGAAATCCCATATTTTTTCCAGCTTTTTTGGATCTGCTCAGATGATGAAATCTTTCACCTCCCAGTAGAATAACCTTACAAATTTCATGAGCTCGGAGACTGGCTTGTCACAACTCAATATATCGTTAAATTGCCCTAGAGTCAAAATGATGAAAATTAGCACAAGTGGAATGTGAAGCTACATAAAATTTTTATTATTTAGGAGTCAAACGTATCTATTCTAATTTTAGAGCAGTTATTCTATTGCAAATAGTTAACATGTTAAGGGAGCAGAATTGTCTAAACGAATAGTCGATTCGGCGAATATACAGAGCTTTTGTTGTTATTTTGCAGTCTTTTGGCCTTTTCTCCAAGAGATACGCCTTAGCCTTAGCGGAGATTCCCTCCTTGGATTTAGCGTTTTCTTTTCATCTATACAACTATCAAAAAGCATCGTAAGGAAGTGCCTTCGTTCTCGTTTCAATAAGGATACCATTCACGCAGTATATGAAAACTATCCGTTCGTTTATAACAAGATATGAAAAGAGAAATCTAACCGAATTATCTCCATGAAGAGGAATGCAACCTTGAGAACTCGAGAGCGTGAGTAGTGCACTAGAACCATTTGAAATGCACGATCAGCTTGGTTAGGTATAATTCGATGATGCTTCATAAATAATGTTATTGTTACGATTTCACATTCAATATATAATATTTTTCAAGGTCTTTCTCAATAAATTTCATATTGTTTTCATTTCTTGAATCTCAGTGCGAAGCCTTGCGAATTTTTCATAATCCCTTATTTATGCAAATAAAGCTAATGTTACTATGATAATATGGAAAGATATTCGATAATTTTTTATTACATGGAACTTAATCGCAATAAATTTAACGGAAACTCATAAATTTATCATGACATCAATGTCGAATAAAATCGAGACCTTCGATCCAACAAATTTCAAATGCAAGATCCACAACAAAGCTCTTCAAGGAATCGATATCAACAGTCTATCTAAGAAAAAACTTTATTGTTGGACCTGTCTTCAGGGATTATCAGCTATCCAATGCGAAAGCATCAAAGAAACATTATCCTACGAATCCATCACAAGCATGTCCCAAAAGGCCGAGAAAGACATCGGCTTGATTTCTCAAATGATCGAAAGCATTTTGAGCCAAACGCTTGACAAAGAAATTGATTTTTTGATTGATGAGTTGAGGTCATTGAAGCATCGAATGAGATATTTGTTCCGAGTAATGAACGACGTTAACCACGTTAAGGAGATAGAAGAAACGCTAAAGGATATCATCGGGCAATTTCAAGAAAGGAATGAGATTTCAGAAGGCGTGCTGCTTGATGACTATATCGCTAATTTTAACAAACTATCGAAATTCATGGAAAATTTTCCAAAGAATGTTGATGTTTACACGCTCAGGCTCGATTACATGATGGAAAATATCAAGAAGATAACAGCAGTCGTTGAAGCGAGCCAGAAGCAACTGAAAGAGTTTGAATTGCCATATGTAATGCAAGATATGAAGTGGAGCGCAAAAGAAGGGGAGTTTTCCTATTCACCCAAAAAAGCCGTAGATATCGCGTTGTTATAAGAATAATTTAAATACTCTGGGTACTAGGTGTATCAAAAAGCCGTGAAAAGCAATCCAAAAGTCTATTCCACTGCGATTGTCGATGAAACATCATGGAGTAATGCGCTTCGGGAGCTGAAAAAGCTGAATTATACGGATATAACAATAGAGTATTAGCCTCCTCTCTTGATGTCAAATTATAAATTTGCTTGTAATTGTAGTTATCCCAACGCCTCAGATCAAGGAGTTCAAACGATTTGGAAGCTGCTGGGCCCGCATTCTCAATTGAAGAAGTTGAGGCTAAGTTTTGAGAAGTATAATGAATGAGTTATTAGAAATCTGAGCTGAGAGTACTAACTTAGATCGCCTAACCTCACTGAAATCGGACTAAATAATATGTACGTGACGATTCCAAAGCTAACTTCTTTGACTACGCTGGCTCTCCGATTCAATAAGTAAAAATAGATGATGAGAGTAAATAAAGCTGTTAATATGACAGTTCTCCGCTGATAACTGGACTGGGAATCAAAAAGATTTGTAAGAGCATTCCGCAGCTACGCTTTTTGAAGAATTTGAGCATCGAATTGCACAAGTAAGTAGTTATTTAGATCTCTATTGAGTCTGCTAATGTTGGACCTCTTCAGTTGTCAAAGCATTTTAAGAGAAGAAATTCAAGAATTATTCGCGCTTTTTGGAAAAATTCATTTTCTTGAAGGTGTTGGCGTCGGGCTTTCCTGGTAACAAATAGCTTGGAGGTTAATAACTTAAATTTGATGATATATAGCAACCCGAACCTCGATGATCAACACTTAGAGGTACTTGCCCAGAATATCTCTCAGAAACCTGCGATTACGACCATAAGTGTCAACTTTTCGGAGTCAAGGAACGTGTCTGATGAAGGTTTCATCAATTTTCTTGATCGTATAGAACCTCTAGAGGCGCTTTCCAAAATCCACTTAAATCTCTCAAGGTAATATCAACTATTTTCCCAATAAGCTTCACTCCTCGATGGCAGTTGTGAGAAGATTGGGAGTGCTAGTTTGAAGGCTTTGCAGAAAATTATTGTGCGGAAATCTCTGCCTTTGCTGGAAGTTTGTCTCAATTTTTCCAGGTAAAAAGGTTTCGAAATAACGTGTTTCTAAACATTAAGGGATCTTTAGATGTGTGACCATCGACAGTCCAGGATTTGCAGAATTAGCTAATACAATAGGAAAACTTGGGCAACTGCAGTTGCTCTTGCTTGATTTCAGCTGGTACATCGATCGAAACCTGAACTGAAGAAAAATAATTTTATGAAAAATAGGTGTCAAAAGCTTACTGCGGGTGTGCTTTCTGGGCTTGCGTCATCACTGGCTCAATTAGGAGAGCTTAATACAATTGTCTTGGATTTCCAAGGGTAATGATCCATCATTTCCGAAATTAACAGCTTCAATGTATTTTAGTTGCACTGACTTTACCGAATACAATATCGTCGTGATATTTGAGGCTCTCTCTAAACTACCCTACCTCAGGACTTTAATAGCGAATTTCCAGGAGTACTTCTATCAGTTCCTTTGATTTGAGCTTAATCATGGATATAGATGTTGTACTTTTTCAGCTGATAATCTTGAAGCTATCGCAGAGCATATTCGAAAGCTAGAGCACCTCGAAGTGCTGGAATTGCGTCTAAACCAGTAATTACTATACCCTCTACAGTTATAGCCTAACTCAAATCATAGGTCACTGTTCACAAAAATTTCCCAGCTGAAAAGTTCTAAGTAAAAATTAGTCATTTAGTCTCTAATAGAGTAATAGCTGCCTCTCAGCCGTTATTGAGTTCAATTCATCGTTTCTCTATACTGTCTAGTTTTAGTTATTCCCAATAGAATTCTCCAGTACAAAGTAACTCAAAGTCTTTCTCGTTATACGCTGTAAAGAGTTTCGAAGCTTGGCTAGGTCAATAAAAGGGTTTTTTATATTGCATTTAGCTAAGGAAGAGCTATGGGATAGCCCAACAAAAAATTTGAAATTTTGAACGAATACTGGATTCAAATACAGTGGAGAAATAAAATTATTAGAATACTGATGCCAGCATCATTCTAATTAAAACCCCGCAAAATGATAGCAAATTCGAGTCTACCCCTCGAGCTTACCGATCTCGACCTCCTCAAAGCCCGTCGCAACCTCCGATCCAGATCCAAGTGGACTATCCCAATTAATTTAGCAAGCACTAACACCAAAATTTACTTAGCTACCAAAGAATTAATTTCAAATCGATTAGAACTTAAGCCCAACTGCCTCTCACTTCTCGCTGTCATTGATAAAAACGTCTTCCAGTATTACATCCTCAACGAGCGAACTTTCAAAGTGGTCAGGAAATGCAAATACACCTATCTTGGAATGAATATCATTCGAACTTTCCACAATCAAGCCACGAACGCCTTGGAGATCATCACCGACGTTGCTGTTTATCGGCTGCATTTGAAGAATTTCTACTTTGAGCAAGTCTTCGTCGTCGGCTCGCTTGGCATCAAAGAAGCGATATTCTGCGAGAAATCGAAATCATACTTGATCTACCATCACGGCGGAGTCTCCGAAATGAACGTACATTTCAAATTCAAAAGGAAATGGTGCTATACAATCCATTCTTTCACTAAAGACCATTTCCCTTCGATCCATTTTTTAAAAGTTTACTGTGAAAGGAACTGGGCAATCGCGTGGAGTCCTAAGGAATTCTACTATCTTCATCCAGGCTCATTCAATGTGAAAAAATACTTCCATAATAGTCTGTCAGAAAGCAGCAAAGAGACTTTTATGGCGGAAAATGTGCTGTATTTAAGCAAGAAGGGCATGGTAGCTGCTATACTGACGAATACGGGGGATATACCAATATCTAACAGAAAGTACTTGCTAAGGATTTATAAAGTGGATTCGAATTTCACTGTGTTGTATTCTTATTCGACGAAAGAATCCCTCCAGTCGTTGTTTTATGCGCCTCAGAGATGCACACTAGCAGTGAGGTATGGCGCAAATGAGGTGTTCTATGTGCGGATACATGCGAGTAGTTCGAAGGCAACGTTTGAGGAGACTCGATCGTGCTTTGGAAGGGGCGTGTATTATTTTGATGGGAACTATCTATTCTGTAAGAGAAATGCTAATGTGAACTATCTTAATATATCTGTGCTTTGTTGAATGAATCTAATAATACTTTACTTTAATTATAATTGAACCAACTTTGTCTGTATTCACTTTGAGATATAATTGCATGCACTTACTTTGAATTTAATTATTGAACGCGAACTACAAAGGATTATTCATATATATGAGGTGAGGTGATTGATTGAGGAGTAGATTAATGTGAGAGAAGATTAATGCCATCTCAAAATAGTTAAAAGAGGAAGATGGGCATTCCTAAGCGTGACAACCATCTAAACTAATTCATTATGGAAATACCCAAATAAGAAAATATAATTGCAGTATAGGTAATAATAGAGACATATTAAAGGCATTGTTATCTCTTATTGAATTCTATTAATATTTTCGAACTCGGATTGGAGTGGTCGAGCCCTCCATTACTTCCTGGATTATTCTGCTGTAAAAGTCTGGATAGGTCTGTTTTAGGATCAGCAGTATATGACGCTCTTGAGCCCTCGCAAGATGTTTCCGATAGGTGATCATACACATTTTCTTCGCTCCGCAGCCTATTTCAGTAAAAGGACATAGTACCATGCATTCGCTGTTGTCATGTCGTATTTTATCTCTCCTAAAATACCAATCTCCACAGTTGTTGCACTCCACTTCGGTGTTTTTGCATCGATCAGAATGAAAGTCTATAAGCCGTTCGCTCACTGCAGTCGAGCAAAAGTCGCAAGGAACGAGTTTGCAATAACACTCAACGTTGAATTTCAAATAATTCTTTTTAGGAATCATTTTGTCACATTTGCATTTCAGAGCGATGTTTTCACATTCCTTCACATGAGAGTGTATGGTTTCAACGGTAAGGCCAACAGCATTACATGGCTCAGTGTCTTTGTCGATATGAGATGGGCAAACCACTCTCTGCGAGTTAACAAGATTTGAAAGAGTGATGTTTTTCTCAGGAAGTGTTTCATTTGAAAACGCTTTCATGCAAATGGGACATTGAGAACATGGGGAGATGCACTCTCTGCAGAAAGAATGCCCGCAATGTAACGTTACAGGGACGTTGAATAAGCTGATACAAACGGGACATCTGATCATGCTTCGGAACTCTTTGAAAACCAGCATCTCGTCCGAAGTACCCGTAAAAGCCGCCTCTGGGAAGTATTTTGAGAGCTTTTCATAAGAATCATGAGTTGGTGATATCATCAAGCAAAAAAAAATTATATATATATAATAGTTTTATAATAATTAATTTGTCAAATTATTTCATTCTCAGGGAAATAGGCTTACTATTTCGTGGTAGTTAAAACAAAAATGAACGAGTTCTTTGGTTTAAAAGGAATCATTAATGAATAAGGATAAATTACCATCAACAAGGCAATTATAACTCTACTGATAACTAAAATAAATGATCTAAACTGTGAGAATGTCCATTATTAATGGTTGGCATCTATTTACGAGGTGTGTACTTCAGTACAAGAGTTTCAGCGTTCCTAATATCATAGTCCGAAATCATCGAATTTCGCTCCAAAAGCGTCTCTGGGCTCTCCCTCCAGCATTCCACCCTGGAAAGCTCGATTTGTACATTAACTTCCTTCAACACAGCATCAATCACACTTCTAATAGTCTCCGTAGGTGAAAATCTTCTCATTGTTTTTGTGGCTAGTACTCCAAATTTACACTCAAACCACAGAGTGAGATGCTTTTGAGGAGTGCTTGCGATCATTGCATTCTTGTTTATTATCTTTTGATAAGTCACAGCATAATTCTGTTT
>ENA-UOTZ01002019-UOTZ01002019.1-compost-metagenome-genome-assembly--contig:-NODE-2019-length-11680-cov-12.214083_pt1 | contig 11680 bp, 18 predicted proteins | sample MGYA00238144_ERZ746983 | MGnify/ENA primary metagenome ERZ746983 (study PRJEB28759, sample SAMN06268863) | compost metagenome | isolation source: single cell | place: USA: California, Emeryville, Joint...
AGCTCTAAATGATGACTAACATGACTTTAGGTTCCTGAATAACTGATGTATAAGGTATCAATAACGGAAATGGAGGTAACACCAGCGGAGGCTTATTTGGCAACCGCCGAGGAGCCACTGGCAATAACACTAGCGGTGGGGGTTTGTTTAGTAATCCTGGATTCTCAAATAGGTTTGAGAATCCATTGATTCCTCAACTGAACAACACATTGCATATCATATACGCGATGACACCAAGCAGAGATAAGAGCCCTATCTATGCAATAAATGCGATGCCTGAATTCAAAGGAAAGAGTTTAGAAGAACTACGCAATGAAGACTACAAGTTTCTAAATGATCCTAACTCACTTTCTAATTTCGACCGACAAGCTCTTGAGGCCAGAATAGCAGGTACTTCATTCAATTTCTTAAGTTAGAATTACCGGCAATTTGTTAATAAGCTGGACAACGAGCAGCCGAAGATAACCGTAGCAGAGGTGCTGCTGGCATGAATGAAGGTACTGAACTGCTCCGAGGTCCAAATACTAGCGGTGGTGAAGGTGGAATGGGACTAGGAGGAGGAATGGCCAAAACCACTGGTTTGGGTGGCTTCCCCTCTAATACAAGTGGAGGGTTAGGTGGACTTTTCAACAATCCACCCAGCACAAACAGAGATGCTGAAAACATCAACAAAAGGGAAGAAGTCGCAAGTGGTGGTTTGATCTCTAATGCATGTGGGGGAATTGGAGGAGGACTCTTCAGAAATTTAGGTAGTGGAGGCGGCCTACTTTCTAGTACTGGTAACAATCCATCCGCACAACGACAAGGCAACGAGACAGCCATGTTACCACAACTCAAACGTCCTGGATATGAAACAGAACCTTCCATTGACGTTCTAGCGAAAATGTCCAACGACCAGCTCGAAAATGTTGAAAACTTCACAATTAAAAATAAGCATGCGAAGATAATCTTCGAAGGAAAGACTGACTTGCGAGCACTTGATCTTGATCGTATTGTGAACATCCAAGAGAAAGCAGTAATTCTTTATAAAATATATCTAAATAACTATCTCACTATGAAAATTGTATAGGTCGAAGTGTATCCTGATAGAACAGCAGTTCCTCCTCTTGGAAAGGGTCTGAATAAACCAGCGACTATAGTCTTTTTGAACTGGACTCTCCCCACAAGATATAATCGTCCTCTTCAAGAGTATAAAGATAAGTTGAAAGGATGGACAGAATCCAAGAAAGCTGCTTTCAACTACTACGATCAGGAAAAAGCTGAATTTTCTATTAAAGTTCAACACTTTTGATTGAGACTCCCTGAGTTAGTTATTCTGAATGGAAATAAGAGGTAAAGGAGAGGGAAAAGAAGAACCGAAGAATAGCATAGCTGTTAAGAGAGGGAAATATTACTCGGCTCTTGAAAAATTATTTTGAACGTAGGGTATCTTAAGAAAAGATTCATATGTTACAATTAAAATGCATAAATCTTTTTTTTCTGAATAGTATCTATAATAAAGTATTCGATTTAGCGCTTCGTGGCACAGGTTACTGATAAATGTTTCTACTATCTTAAACAAGCATCATCTAGAAATATTCATAGATTTGAGATCGCCTGGGAAAATAGTTTTTTGATATTTTTTTTCATTCTCCTGAAGAGAAATTATGCAGGTATAATAAGAAAGAAACTTGAACATATAAGGCAAGCAACAGATAAATCAAATGATATTTCTGGATTATCCATTAGTTTCTTTAGCTCCTTAGTAGTTTCTAATCTCACTGATGCTGCCTGATAATCTTCTTCAGTTCATAACGGGATTTCTCGCCTACATGTGTTGCGGTTGACGCCTGAGATGTTAAATTTAATCAAGCAACATAGGTGGGTGGTACGCTCCTGATTAGAAGTTGCCTCTGGTGAGGGTGAAACTATTGAAGCTGCAGCAGAGGATGGCTCTTATAGTCAAACTGCTTGGTCTTGAAGAAGTCATAGATTTCTCCGATATCAAATAAGATCTAAATCACAGCGTTGATATAGCTGATTGAGCTGGATCATTATCTCTTGATGCCCTGAGCAGGCAGCAAGAAGGATGTCATAATGTCCGTCAAATTCATTTTTTGAAAAGAGGTTGTATAAATCGTATTTGGATTCTTATTTCTGATCTGAGGAACTAATCATCTATCGTTCTCTCTCCTCTCGTGAATCTCTTTAAATTCTTAAAGGAAAAGTTTTTCTAAAGTTCCACAATTATATCCCTAAGGAAGGAAGATGACATTTTGTGTGAAGAATCCTCTTTTTTTTTTGAAGGAAGGGTCATAGAGGCCCAGAATCAGCATCAATTATAGCAATATAGGTAAATAATTATAACGGTTTTGGCTAAATTGGATAAAGAGTTCATCTCCTACCGTTAAGTCCTTCCATCCAATTTCTTGCTGAACAAGTTCTCATATCTATTTCAATTCTGTTAAGTACATTAATTAATTACCTTGAATAAAATAGTATTTGTTAGAGCTGAGATTTATTGGATATCTCAACAAAGTTGTAAATTTATTCAATTTTACAGAAGCGTTGAGCCTATTATATTAGATCATAATGGTAAGTCACCACATCCTTCATTGCTTGGCTAACTCAATTCTGTTTTATAACTTATAGAGCCGTCTTTTCGGTAACGTACAGCAACTAAGTAAGCTTTTTCTTCAGGTAACGCCAAAATTTCGTACGAACAAGCTCTAAATATGTCTAACATGACTTTAGGTTCCTGAATAACTGATGTATAAGGTAGCAATAACGGAAATGGAGGTAGCACCAGCGGAGGCTTATTTGGCAATAGAGGAGGAGCCACTGGCGATGACACTAGCGGTGGAGGTTTGCTTAGCAATTCTGGAAACTCAAATATTCGTCAACTGAACAACACATTGCATATCAACCACATAATTCCACTAAATAAAGACGGGCACCGTGTCTATGCGATAAATGCGATGCGTGAATTCAAAGGAAAGAGTTTAGAAGAACTCCGTAATGAAGACTACAACTTTCTTGATGATCCTGACTCACTTTCTAATTTCGACCGACAAGCTCTTGAAGCGAAAATAGCAGGTACTTCATTCAATTTCTTTAGTTAGAATTACCGGCAACTTGTTAATAAGCTGGACAACAAGCAGCCGAAGAAAACCGTATAAAAGGTGCTGCAGGCATGAATGATGGCGTTACAGTGCTAGGTCCAACTTCCGGTGGCGGGTTGCTCGGAGATCGCAGTACCGGCGGTGGATTGCTGGGAGGTCCAAATCCTGGAGGTCTTCTTTCAGGTGGTGGAGGCTTACTTGGAGGTCCAAATACTAGCAGTGGTGGAACTCCACTTGGCGGAGGTATGCTTGGAGGAGGAGGTGGCTTACTTGGAGCCTCAAGTCCTGGTGGTGGCGGCCTTCTCTCGGGTGGTGGAAACGGAGGTGGCTTACTTGGAGGTCCAAGTTCCAGTGGCAATGGAGGGCTCCTCTCGGGCGGTGGAGGAGGAGGTGGTTTACTTGGAGCCTCAAGTCCTGGTGGTGGTGGCCTTCTCTCAGGTGGTGGAAGCGGAGGTGGATTAGGAGGAGGAATGGGCCAACCTACTGGTTTGGGTGGTCGTTCCTCTAATACAGGTGGAGGGGTAAGTGGACTCTTCAACAATCTACCCAGCGCAAACAGAGATGCTGAAATCACCATTAAAAGAGAAAATGCAAGTGGTGGTTTGTTCTCTAATACAGGTGGGGGAATTGGAGGAGGACGCTTCAGCAATATTCCATCCGCCCAACAAGGCAACGAAACAGTTGTGTCACCACAACTCAAGCGTCCTGGATATGAAACAGAACCCTCCATGGAGGCCCTAACGAAAATGTCCATCGTACAACTAGCAAACGTTGAGAACTTCACAATTAAAAACAAGTACGCAAAAATAACTTTCGAAGGAAAGACTGACTTGCGAAACCTTGATCTTGATGAAATTGTGAATATTCAAGAGAAGATGGTAATTAATCATCCCTAACTCACTCACTCAGTGTAAAATCTTGATAACATATATACATAGGTTGAAGTCTATCCAGATAGATCAAAAGTTCCTTCTCATGGAAATGGTTTGAATAAACCGGCGACTATAGTCTTTTTCAACTGGACTTTCCCCAAGAAATTTAATCGTCCTCTTGAAGAGTATACAGAAAAGTTGAGAAAATGGGCAGAGTCGAAGAATGCTACATTCAATTATTACGATCCAACCAAAGCTGAGTTTTCTATCAAAGTTCAGCATTTCTGATTGGCGATTCCTCCTATTGCTAATGAAATTATTATTTACGTTCTTAAGTCACTATTTAGAACTTGGATTATTTGAGTAAGGTGCATAGGGTTCATGATAAAAAGCATAAATTTATCCAAATAATATCTATAATAGATGCTAATGGTGTTCCTAAAACAGTAAGCATCGTCCAGAATCTTTATCGTTTTGGAATATCCGAGAGGTTAAAAATTTATGAGACTGAGATATATCTGAATCACTAAATTAATGACCAAGTTCCGAAATCATTGATAAATTATCCACAAAACTCACCATTCCATAAATTCTGAATAAATTCAACATTTACAAACGAATCATGGTTTATAAGCTGAAATGGATACAGTAGTAGCTCTAACTTTCCTCGTTTCTTTTCAATCAAGACAACTCGAACCAAGATAAAATTAATACTACTATAAAATAAATCGAAAAACACCAAGTAGTCCTGATTCTCATTTGCTACTATTTTATAAACTCAATTTTATTTTTACGAAATAAAATATTTCAGTTCCACAGAAAGAATAGAACATTAAAGCAAGCATGGTAAAACATTACAATTTTCATTGATTGACTTGTAATTCAGAACGGCCTCTTCCATAATCTAGGTAATTTTCGTTTTTTAGGTAATGCAAAACATTTCCATTCAATCACAGCTCTAAAATTTCCTTTATTTTAGATTGAACTATATTCAATGCATCAGTAGGGAGACAAGGAGATCGCGTGGCCGATCTTGGAAGAGTAAATGAAGGTAATTTTGGTGGTAGTGGTGATTTTGGAAGATTATCGGAACTATCTCTATCGGGAAGTGTTCAAACTCAAAACAACACTCTGCATGTTGACTATCACATGCTACAAAATAGAGCCGGACATTTTATTATTCCAATAAATAATCTGAGAGAGCTAAGAGGGAAAAGCCTAGAGGAACTTCGTTGTGCAGATTACAAGATAATCAGAAATAGTTTCTCGCTTTCTGAGAACGATAAACAAGCTCTTCAAATCAAGCTAACGAAAAGTATTTGATTCCATTGCTTACTTGATTTAATATAATATCAAAATAGGCTCGAACAGCATGAGTCAACGGAGTTTATCTCCTGAAGGAATGTTACTAGGTGGGCCAAATACAAGTGGCTATGGTGGAGGACTACTTAGCCAGGGGAATGGCAAAGGAGGTAGTCTCCTCAGTGGTATGCTTGGAGGAGGAGTTGGTGGATTAGGCCTCCTTTCTTCTGGTACTGGAAGAGGAAAGCAACCCGATCTTGCCCGATCAAACTCAAGACCTATTTCAGGAGGCGCCATAGACCTTAGAAATAATAGCACAGACAATCAGCAACAAAAAGGACTTCTCAATGATGGTGGATTCAACCCACTTCCTGGAACAACTGCAAATCAGTGTCTTGGAAGTAAGAATGCTATTTTTCAAATTCATGTTATATTGATAATAAGCTTACTCTTATAATTTAATGGAAATCTAACCTTTGATACAAATTCAATAGGTACTTCGAATCCAGGAATTAGGTCATCCGCTCTAGGCAAGAGTTTAATTCCACCTGAAGTGTTGCCACAACTCAAGCGTCCTGGATATGAAACGGAACCTTCTATGGAAGCCTTAGTTAAAATGTCCACCGAACAACTCGAAAATGTTGAAAACTTCACAATCAAAAACAAGATTGCGAAGATAATCTTCGAAGGAAAGACTGACTTGCGAAACCTTGATCTTGATGAAATTGTGAATATTCAAGAGAAGATGGTAATTAATCATCCCTAACTCACTCACTCAGTGTAAAATCTTGATAACATATATACATAGGTTGAAGTCTATCCAGATAGATCAAAAGTTCCTTCTCATGGAAATGGTTTGAATAAACCGGCGACTATAGTCTTTTTCAACTGGACTTTCCCCAAGAAATTTAATCGTCCTCTTGAAGAGTATACAGAAAAGTTGAGAAAATGGGCAGAGTCGAAGAATGCTACATTCAATTATTACGATCCAACCAAAGCTGAGTTTTCTATCAAAGTTCAGCATTTCTGATTGGTTTTGATTGAAGCATTTGATTGTGACTCTTCCGGATAGACCTTTCTCTCTCTTTCCGATGAGAATATCTCTATTCTTCATCATAACGAATTAGGAAAAATTAATAGATAAAATAGCAAAAATTACATAAATTCCATAAATTTTTGAATATCAGCTTTGAAAAATTGCAAACATGACTCCGAATACGTCTTCCCTGTCGAATATGTTTAGCAGCTGGTCTTACATTAATTGTAATTGAAATATTCATATTTCAACAAAAGGACTCCCTCTCTCAAACTTTATATCTACAGATTTCGAATTTATCAATTTGCATATATCACCCCTGAAACACATGAGCTCGAATTGGGAGGCGAATTTTTATTGAAAAATATATGTCGTTGATTTTTGATATTTTAAAAATTTGAGGTTGGTGTTGACAATCATTTTCGGAGAGGGCATTTCTATCGATATAGTACTCTATAACTCCAACCCTTTCTATTATTCATGGCATTGTTAATTCTTGAAATTGACGAATTCATCAGAAAAACTATTGATTTCCATCTATCCTTTCAAGCCAGAAAAATCGTTTCATTTTCTCCACTCCAAAGCAACAACAGTTCACTTCATAATTAATGTTCATTATCCATTCGCCACTCATAACCTTACTTCAGGAGATTTTCATCGCTAGATCTCACCTCTATACGAAGGTAGTAGAACTTTGTGAAAAACACCAGCAGTTATTATCTTCAGAGAATACTGCGAGTTTCTTTTCACTCTGACGCTTTAATTATCCTAACATTAATTATTTAAGTATAATTATGTCATTGGTGATTCTCATTTCATCTAGCCAATAGACTACCATCAATAAAAATCAAATTAGCGGCTTTCTGCCCTAACTCCATCCAATAGCAGCTGTATTCAATAATAATCACCTTTCATTGAAAAACTTGCGAAATTCAAAGCCGAAATTCGATATATATTGCTCTTAATTGCAATTAGTGATTGTCAGTGACAATTTAGACCTAATTAATTGACTTCCATCCCTATAAACCATCCAAGCTACCTTCCCTATCATGTTATGCCCTTGTCGGCTTGAAATATCTTCCATTTACCATGCTGTGACTGACAGCAGCCGAATTACACTGGCAAATTTTATTCTAAATTCCGGCAAAATTTTAAAAACGGTAGTGTCAGGACAGCTTTATGTCGGCAGCTCTGGGCCATGGCTGGGTACCACTATAACCGTCATTATCAGAGCTCCTTTAGCAGCCAAGGTCTCATAGTTATGGTGAAATTGCAAACCGCCAATTATTTGGACTTAAGAGGTTTCCGTTCAGAATGTTGAAATTAGCATTGTCGAATAATTAGCAGTAATTACTCGATTTCAAAAGCTCGATTTGATATTTCACAAACAAATTTCGATTTGATAAAATAACCTTTCTTTTATCGAATTAGAACGCGATGGTAACTCTTTGTGATAGTCTCCTTGTGACTTACTTACTTTCTGAACTTTTAGAGCTTATTTGGAAATAATACCGGTAATTTCGATTTTTTCAGGTAATACAATTCTTTCCATTGGACAAATTGCTAATAATTCGTCTAGCTTTTAGGTTTAATTGTTACATTGGATAAGGTGGTGGTGGAGGACTACTCGGAGGCCTCGGAGGCGCAGGAGGCGGCGGAGGTGGTGGATTATTCAATAATGCTGGAGGAAATAATCAACAAGGAGGAGGTTTATTGGGCGGACTTTTAGGTGGTGGAGGTGGTGCCGGTGGAGGCGGCGGTTTACTTGGTGGTGGCGGTGGCGGAGGCGGATTGCTTGGAGGAAGCGGAAATGCAGGTGGTGGATTATTAGGAGGTGGAGGCGGCGGCGGTGGGCTGCTCGGAGGCGGCGGTGGAGGTGGAGGTTTGCTTGGTGGTGGTGGCGCTGCAGGCGGAAATCAAGGCGGAGGTATCGTTAATTTATCAATCACAATTTAACAATTTATAATATAATAGGCTTATTTGGAAATTTACTTGGAGGCAACGGCGGAGGAATGAATAATACAGGAGCCAGTGGAGGCGGTGGCCTTTTCGGCAATGCGGGAGGCAATAATCAAGGAGGTGGCCTTCTAGGAGGAGGCGGAGGTGGACTTCTTGGAGGTGGTGGTGGCGGTGGCGGTCTCCTCGGAGGAGGAGGCGGTGGATTACTTGGTGGAGGTGGTGGTGGAATGCTCGGCGGAGGTGCCGGAAATATGGGCATTGGAACACTGAATACTAAGTTTAACACGACAAAAAATAAAGATGGTCATCAGATTCATTCAATAAACGCTATCAAAGAGCTGCATGGGAGAAGTTTAGACGAATTGCGTTTTGAAGATTACAGATTGATGAAAAACGCTCAATCGCTTCCGGATAACTACAAACAGGCGCTGCAAAATAAAATTCAAGGTGGACAACAGCAAGGAGGAGGTCTCCTGGGAGGAAACGCTGGAGGCGGACTTCTAGGTAATTTTTTTAGAATTTTCGAATTTTGCTCACGATTTTGTTAATAAAGGTGGAGGCGGCGGCGGTGGGCTGCTTGGAGGCGGTGGAAACACCGGTGGAGGCTTGCTTGGTGGCGGCGGCGGTGGAGGATTACTTGGAGGAGGCGGAAATACCGGTGGCGGATTATTAGGTGGAGGAGGCGGTGGCGGTCTTCTCGGAAACCAAGGAGTAAATTATATTCGAGTTTTTAAATTAATAACCGACAATTTTTAGGGCGGCGGTGGAGGCCTTTTAGGCGGTGGACTACTCGGAGGTGGCAATAACGCTGGAGGTAACGCTGGCGGTGGCGGCGGCCTCTTCTCCAACTTAGGTGGTGGAGGTGGAAACACCGGTGGTGGATTATTAGGAGGCGGAGGCGGCGGCGGGCTGCTCGGAGGAGGTGGAAATACCGGTGGAGGCTTACTTGGTGGTGGTGCCGGTGGTGGCCAAGGAGGAGGCCTCTTCTCGAACTTAGGAGGCGGTGGTAATACCGGTGGAGGTGGATTACTCGGAGGAGGCGGAAATACCGGCGGAGGCTTGCTAGGTGGCGGCGGTGCCGGTGGTGGCCAAGGAGGAGGTCTCTTCTCAAGTTTAGGAGGCAATACAGGCGGAGGAGGCGGAGGCCTTCTGGGCTCTGGAAACCAACAAGGCGGTGGATTGCTTAGCGGCGGTGGAGGAGGTGCCATGGATGCTGCTCTCCAACAGCAGTATCAAATGATGCAACAACAAATGATGCAAATGAATCAAATGATGATGAGCTTTATGTCGAACCCTCAGTTCCTTCAAAACATGCAAAATAATATGATGAACCAAGCGAAAAATACTAGCACTGCCTCTTCATCAGATTCAACTAAACCCACATCAAATACACCCCAAGCACCCACCCAACTCCCACTCTTAGACAAAAATCAAGTGTATAGTCTGAAAAGTCTCACCAGCGCGACCAGAGAAACTCTCGGGACTCGAACCAGAACTCCAGGAGAAAATATGTTCTCCCTAACGATGAACGCAGGTGCTAAATACCCGTATAATCCGTTCCACCGAGACCACGCTCATGCCCATAAGGTCCAAACCAGCAACCCTAAATTCACTCAACCTCGAACTCCTTCCTTATTGAACCAAAGTCTTTCCCGAAAGAAGGAAGATAGTTTGAATTTCTTGTTCAGACGCGATGACCCACGCGACTTTGGAGACGAAGAAGATGAAGAAATGCTTTCAAATAGCCAAAGGGAACGTGATAGCAGGATTTACCATAACTCTGCTGTTGAAACGAATAGAGCATCTCTTTCGAAATCTACTGTAGAAAGTAAAAACAAGCAAAAACTCAATTTTTCCTTAACTCTGCCTCTACTATTAGAGCTCTATGGCAAGATGCACTTCACTGTGATATTCCAGAATCCTGACGATGAAGAAATTCGCTTCACGATTGAGTTTAACGTGAACTCTCATGTTTCAGAGCTGAAAAACGAAGTACTCGCAAAGGTATGCCATTTATAAGGCTAACAATTCTTAATAACGCGAATAATAATGTAGATCTACGGCAACAAAGAAGTCAATGAGTCAAAGTATAAGCTTATGCTCGGAAAAACAATTCTTAAAGACACCGATCGCATTTGCGATACTTCGCTTAGAAACCAAGACCACCTCTACGTAACATATTCCTTTTAATTCAATCGTTATTAATACCTGTTATAAAGCTGGTGCTTGATTCAAATTCTGAGGGCACACCAAAGTCTGACAAGTCCGACAACAAAGGTTCCTCCATGCAGAGAAAGGGTGAAATGGCTCCCGTTGAAGTCCTGCCTCAGCTTAGACGCGCTGAATACGAAACAGAGCCTTCGATGGTGAAAATAATGAGAATGACGGAAGACGAGCTTGCCAATGTCGAGAACTTCACGATTAAAAACCAGCATGGAAAAATAACTTTCGAAGGAAAGGTCGACTTAAGAATGCTTGACCTCGATAGACTTGTGAATATTCAAGAGAAAACAGTAATAGCTTCTATAAATTCAGCGAAATTAAAGCGAATTGAATAGGTTGAAGTGTATCCAGAAGGAACTGAGTTGCCTCCACCAGGAGAAGGTTTGAACAAGCCAGCAACGATCACTTTTTACAACTGGACACTGCCAAAGAAATTCCATCGAGCTGTTGAAGAGTATAAAGATAAGCTCAAGAGATGGGCGGATTCGAAGAGCGCAATCTACAACTACTACGATCCAGAAAACGCTGAGTTGTCTATCACAGTCGATCATTTTTAATTAAAGACGCCTTCCCATCAATCCTAGCTGTTGATATGTCTTATAGAATAAGCATATTGTTTACGAACATCATGATATATGCAATATAGGATAAATATGATATGAGCAAATCTATCTGCATTGTGTTTGTCGAAAAATTGTAAATTTGTTTCATTGATTCTACTCAATGTCTTTGAAACAGCAAAGTTATCTGATAATTGCCTGTCTCCTCTTTTCAGTAGCAATTAGATTATTACTCAGATCCAATTACAAAACAATCCATATGATGCCAATGCACTTATTTAGTCTAAATTTCTATTGGTTAAAACCTGATGAATTTCTTAAATAATGATGTTCATAAATTTTCATTTTGTGTAGAACTGAAGATTTTTTTAAAAAGTAACTTGTTGGCACTGGAATTTATAAAGTTACGTTTGATAAAAAGAAAAAAAATATCTTCACATTCTCTTAATAATTTCATATATCGGTATCACTATAGAATAGTTTGCGGGAGTATCTCTTGCATATCAGCTAAATTGTGCAGATTTTCTTCAATCGAGCCGTTATGTTTCGAAGAAACACCTGTGTGGAATTCTCCCGTGAATTTTCTCGTCACTTTCCTGGAAGCTGGCTTTCTTTCTGGTTGTTTAG
>ENA-UOTZ01002021-UOTZ01002021.1-compost-metagenome-genome-assembly--contig:-NODE-2021-length-11674-cov-38.043373_pt1 | contig 11674 bp, 5 predicted proteins | sample MGYA00238144_ERZ746983 | MGnify/ENA primary metagenome ERZ746983 (study PRJEB28759, sample SAMN06268863) | compost metagenome | isolation source: single cell | place: USA: California, Emeryville, Joint...
AAGTCAGCTCAAGTGCTGGGATTTAGCTACATGCCACCTATTTGGGCCTTGGGTTTCCATCAGTGCAGATACGGGTACCTCGACGAAGCGATGGTAGATGAAGTCAATGAGAAGCTTAAAGAGTTTAATATCCCCTGCGATTCGATTACCCTCGATATCGACTATACGGACGGTTTCAAATACTTCACATGGAATCATAAAACCTTCCCAGATCCGGATGCTATGCTCAAAAGGCTTAGGAAGAATCGTCGAAGACTGATAACGATCAACGACCCTCACATCAAAGAAGATGAAAACTACCCTGTCTTTAAGGAGGGCAAGGAAAAAGGCTATTTCGTGAGAGACCAGAAAGGAGAGATCCATATAAATCTGTGTTGGCCAGGTAAGAGCTGCTGGTTTGACTACACTAACCCAGCTGCGCGAGACTTTTGGGCTTCTCAATACCGCTATGATAAGTACCCTTACACCGACCGCTATGTTCACGCTTGGAACGACATGAACGAGCCTGCAGTCTTTGACCCGACAACTGACAACACGATGAACCCGCTTAACCTACACACGTTCTACAAAAACGGCGAGAAGAGAGACGTAGAGCATAAATATGTTCATAACATATATGGATTTCTCATGACAAAAGGAACCTACAAAGGAATGATCGAGCGAGATTCTCCAAACAAGTACCGTCCGTTTATCCTAACTCGCTCTTTCTTTGCGGGAACACAAAAATATGCAGCGATTTGGAGTGGTGATTCCGGAAGCAAATGGACTGATCTTGCGATCCAAGTCCCAATGTCCTTAACGACAAGTCTCTGTGGTATTGGTTTCAATGGAGGTGATGTAGGAGGGTTTATGGGCGACCCGTCACAAGAATGCGCAGTTAGATGGTTCCAAGCGGGCTCATTCATGACGTTTTTTAGAGCTCATTCAGAAATGAATACCAAGCGCCGAGAGCCATACACATATGAGCCCGTTTATCGCTCTGCAATTATCAGAACGATTCAGGAGAGATACAGATGGCTCTATTACTGGTATAACTGCTTCGAGGAGTATGTCCGAACGGGCTTCCCGGTGCTTCGTACGCTTTGGATGGATGTCAAGGCCAAAAAAAAGGCCTCGCTTTCTCTCTTGAAGGAAGATGAGCAATACTTTGTGGGAGAATCCGTGCTAGTCATTCCGATTGTTGAAAGATACAAAAGATATATACAAATTCACGAAGACCTTTGTGACGAAGAGTGGTTTACTATCGAAACAGGCTATGTCGAGAATAGCTCTGAACATTATAAAACAGGACTCGAAAGACTCGGTGTTTTTATAAGAGCAGACACTATCCTCACCTTTGCCGATCTGCCCAAGTAACTTGTCTTCTGATCTGATCAGATATTCTAACTAATTTATAACATTTCAGAGAGATACTGTCATCAGAGGATGTTATCGAGCAGCCCTTACATCTGTTCATCACTATCGGAAAGTCTGGTCACGCAACAGGTTCGTTCTACTACGATGATTTCGAAACCTTCGAATATGAGAAGGTATAGCCAGGCTCCTTATTTGTTTTTGTAACGAGTAACAATTAACATGCTGTTAGATGCACTATGTAAGACGTCATTTCGAATTTAAAGATATGAAGCTCACGAACAGAGCGAAAGATACTCAGCAAAGACCTGAAACGATTAAAGATAAAGAGATATCTAAAATAACGATTTGCGGAATTACTAATGAAGTCTGTAAGTGGAAAATCGTGAATACGGTAAGACCAATCAAGCTATTTTTTTCGTTGGTTCCTAATCTAACCTTTCGTAGGATCAATACGAGCTGAAAGATCATAAGATAGACTTGACACATTCTGAGCATAAAATGGTTCATTTCATTGGCTTACGGCTATCGGTGAAGTCGGATTGGGAAATTGAGTTCGAAAAATGAATATTTTAACATTTATTTGATAATTAGGCTACTTAAAACAGAAAAAGATTATTCATTCATGCATAAAATAATAATCCTATCTTATTCACATTCATTTCGTAGAATCAAGTTTCACTTGCGTGGTGTATCTGCCGACTAGATCTTAAGCTTAGTGAAAATTCTTGTTTCTTCACACAATTAAAAGATCTACTGTCTCATTGTTCATCTGAGCTGCCTTATAAATGAACCCTGGCGAAGTAATAATTCCTATCTATTTTCGGAGAAAAGAATTTTCGATTTTGGAATCCGAAAAATTTTTTTGGAATAGGCCAACTTGTTGCGAGTTCGCTTGTAAATCAGTGCTTGAATGACTGATCAATCTATCAAACTGGTAGCAAATTTAAATTTGTTTTGATTTTAATAAGTACCCTTCTACTTTTCGATGGCATTGAGAAATCCCAAGGGGATTTATAAAACGCTCTCCATAACGAACAATTATGGTGAGTACTTAATGAAGCTTGATGGTCAGTCAGTTCGATTGAAGCAAATTTTCCTGGATCAAGAGAAAACTTCTCAAATCAAAGAATTTCATCAACATGTAGCGCTACTCAAAGTTCTTCCTTTCCCATTTACGAGGATCTTTGCTTCAGAGGTGCACAATTATCAAAGGCGCGGTGAGAAAACCAGGCTAATCTTACGAACTGTGATAGCAAACCATCACGTTGCTCTCTCAGATGAAATCACACGTCGCAAAACAAGCAAACTCCCTTTTTCTCTTCGAGAGGTACTAGAAGTTGCTAGAGCGTTGCAAGCTTTACTAGATATCATAAATACGCAGGAGAACGATGATTTGTTTCAGGTATTTGATCGTCTGGACCTCAATTTGAGAGAAGCCGTTGTTGTTTTCCCCGATTTCGTGGTTGGAGTCTCTCCGCTTGCTGTAGTATCTCTCAAAACATTCAACAGAGCGGAAATTTCACGTACTAAAGAGCAGATTATCCAAGATTTGCAAGAGCAGGCCTATGAATTACTTGTCTCAGTGCTGTTTTCTGGTTTTGAAGGGAGCAACTATGAGAAATTGCTTGAAGAGAAGCAGAATCTTTTCGAGGAGGATATAAATCCAATCCTGGCATCCCTGCTTAAGTGGATTACCTCAAATAAGTCAGATACATTAATAATTCCTGTGCCGGAGTCTTGGAAATCACACAGTCCTGACACTAATTGGTTTGGTTCTAGCGAATTAAAGCCTGAAGAAGAGGTGATACCACAGCCAGAATTAGATAAATCACCGAGCAAGATTAACCCTGTCACAACGTTGAAGGTTCTAAACGACGCAACTTTCAAAGATTTCTGTAAGAATATCGGAGTTAAAGATTTCTATGATTTCCCAACAGACACACATTCTCGTTTCCCCAAAAATTTCAGCCAGGATGTTCTGGAAAACCTTGTTATTGAGATGGTGGATTTAAGTGCATTTGTGTTATACGATATTTTCAATCTCGAATGGCCTCAGCTCAAAAAACTAGCGCTGAGAGCTTGCGGAATTTCAGATTCCAGCATAGACGTTATACTCAACACAAAGAGCATTAGTAATCTGGTGTCCTTGGATCTCTCAAGTGATAAGAAATGCAGAAATACTTTCACGTTCTCTGGACTTGGAAAGATAGTACAAAATCCAGCTTTTTCAAATCTCAAGGAGCTGATTTTACGTACTTGTCAGATATCAACTTTTGGCATGATCCACATTTGTAATAGTCCAGTGCTATCCAACCTTGAAAAGTTAGATATCGGAGAAGATCCATCTATCAAACCAGAAGCATTTCTTGCCATCAATCAATCTCCTCATCTCTTAAAACTCAAGGAATTGGTGGTTGTGAGTCTTCACATCGGAGATATTCTGTGCCAAGCGCTGCTAATGGAAGGAGAGAAAACACAACCAAAAAAATACGAAAAGCTCACGATTATCGACTGCAAGCTCACAATAGTCTCAGTATTCACGATCTTTTCGTCACCTTTCTGCACGGAATTAAACGTGCTTCAATTAGATGGCAACACATTCAATGAGGTCAAATTGGATAAGATATTATTTGAAAAAATGAAAATACTTAAACTGGAAATTTTGTCGCTCTCAGCCTGCAAGATGTTTGCAGATTCGTTCCTACTCATCCTCAAACACGTCGACGTTGCAGCGTTAAAGGACCTAGACCTCAGCGGAAATACGGATCTATTCAAACATACTACAGCAAAACCGTTTAGCGATATAATGAATGTGCATACGCTCAATGTGAGCAACTCTGGGATAAACGAACTCTCTCTTCTCGAGCTATGCACTTTTAACAAGAAGAAGAGTGTGAGAAAGCTAAATCTGAGCAGAAATCAAATCAGTCCGCTTGGAGTAGAGCTATTAGCATGCAGTAACCCCTTCGAGAGGCTCGAAGAGTTTCAAATATGGGACCAAGACGACAACCTATTCGCGAAATTGTTATCAACGGAAAACGCTAAATGGCTCAATGATATGTACCTTGTGTTTAACAGAATGACCCAGAAGGCAATTGTGATGTGGAATACACAAAATATCTATCTCAACAATCTTGTTTCTCTTGATATTTCTTTCAATAAGATCGGTAAAAGTGGAATACACGTGCTAACACATTCTGAAAAAGCAAAGAATTTGAAAAAACTTGTTGCGAGATTTTCAGACTTGGATGACGGCTCGCTGCGAATGATTGAGCATTCGGAGTGTTTAGGGAATTTACGTGATGTCCGCATAACCAGGGGATCTATTACCCTGACAGGCTGGAAGCATTTTTTCCATTCCAAGTTCTTTAGACAGCTCGAAATTATTGATCTCGGGGAATTTAAACCTGAAGAGATCCATATTAAGCACGAAATCTACAAAGCAATGTGTAGAGAATCCACTTCACATGTACAAATATTTTATTCGTTTGATAAAACATTACTGTAAGGGAGGTTTTACGTTTGAGTTTATTTCGAGACTAATGAATAATTGTCTTGGCTCTGGAAGCTCTAAATGAATCGACAGTACTAAAGAACATCAAGACTTTTAAAAGGAATATGAGAAAAATATTTCCAGGTTATATTATGACACTTCAAATTTTTCAGAAATTTAAACTCGGTGCTCTGCGAGTCAGAGATTAGTCGTTAGATAATGTGCAAAGAATTAAATTTTTATTCTCCAGCAAATAAAGTTTAGATTTTTGATACAATGGTAGATCGCAATCTCTCCTCAATGACACAGAATGTTCATTCAAACGGTCAAGGACGCGTTCAATATGATTCCTATGATGACAACCCACGACCTTTGTTCAAGCAGCAGTATCTCCCTGGCTACGAAAAAATGATCGGTCGACTTTCCCATCAAGCTGAAATGCCAAATGACGATCGCCAGTCCGTCCCATCCATAAGCAACCCGAACACATATCGTACTGCTAATGAGAATGATAGGATCCCTGATGAGCATGGTGATAATAAAAAGGCACCATTATCTCGTTTCAGAGATGAGAGCCAGATATCTCAAGACCTTGCCTCCAACAGACAGCCTCCAAGCGATAATGTTTCAAGGTTCAATACTGATCGCGATACCGTGAAGATGCCTCCAACATTGAAATATAAACCCGGCAACCTACAGGAAAAAGGATATTATGCAGAGCCATTCGTTCGGAATGTTTTAGAAAATAATAGGGCTTATCTAGAGGACAGCGGCTATGACCCAGACGTCACGTTCAAAGAAAAATATTGGCAAAGTGAAATTTTATCCGTCGGTGATCATAGCGAACCTGAAATCGACACGCGAAAAGCCAAAACGCATCAACAAATCATCGAAGGAGGCCATCAGGCGACCTCGTATCGGGTGGGTGCGAATATATCATCTCAAAATGAAATTGCTGAGGCGCATTTGATTCTTTTTTCTGGAGGAAACTTGCTCGGAGCTGATAGTCAAAAGTCATATTTGATTTCAGAGGAATATATCTACCAGAAATTCCAAGCTTTTTACAATGATATTCTGCCGTTCGTGATAAATTTCTTTCGAGACCCTTCTGCGAAGTTGAGTCCAGAGATGGTGCTTATATTAAACGAGCAGAAAAAAATAAAAGTCAAGCAGTTCGGCAACAATAAAGGGCAAACAGCAAAACCCTACATCACTTATAAACCGTCATTCAATCTGATTTCGCTATTTCAAAATCACCTGCATGGTAAATTTCAGATCATTCAGCCGCTACCTCTGACAGAAAAATCGTCCAATGAATCTGAGTACTACCTTGTCGAGGAGAATAAGACCTCGAATATTTTAATCGTGAAGATTTTCCCTTATACCCTTTCGATTAATGAGGCTGGTAAGAAGGTGTTCTTGGCTCTGCATTTTAAAGTCGCTGAAAAATCACTGGGACAGATGATAAAGCAGGCTAAAGCGAATCAACAGCCTCTATCCGTGCCTCTTTTGCGAAGCTTATATTTCAGCGTCGTGCAAGCCGGCTACGAACTACAACGCCAGTCAACTCAGACGCCATCGCTTCATCCAGATTTTATCTTCTATGATTCAGTGAATCAGACGTTTCAAGTTCTCTCGCTGCCTGTCATGAATCCGATCCAGACAAATCAAGATTCATCTCGAGTTAGAGACGAGGAGCCGAATACCATGCCCTCCCGCAAGCTTCCTTCGCAAATGAAAACGCATCTGTATGGACATCCGGACTACCTCTCACCGCTTCTCTATAAAGCTTTCATTTCACAGAGCCGAGAGTGCGTTCATAATCCCTATAAAAGCGCTGTATTCAGCCTTGGTTTGATTCTCTATGAAGCCTTTACGTTAAGATCCCCTGCTAAACTTCTTGCTTCATTAAAGCAATTAACTTCGATTCTTGCAAACAATCCACTGATTTTAAATTCCTTAGCAATTGGAGTAGACTACCTTCACAAAGCGCCCAGCGTTTTCGAACTGCTATTACCAATAGACGAAGAGTCCAGATATGATTTTGTTACTTTATTCTTCTACTGCTATGCAGATTTGCCTAGCCCCCACGATCCATTCTATGCGGTTGCAACCTCAGTTATCCCGGAGAAAACTGGAGGCAGTGCAAATAGAGCTCGCTTGCAGTATGAGAACAGCGATTCGTATTATATTGGAGCTGTTTACGGAAATGCCAGACATGGTGCGGGAAGTTTCTATGATGGAGAAGGAAATTTGATATTCAAAGGACTATGGGAAGACAATTTCCCAAAAGAAGGAGTGTACTACTACGGCGGTGGATATCGTTATGAGGGGTCGCTTGATGGGCCTTTGCATGAAGGAAAAGGAATATTATTTTACAGAGATATGCCTCTCTACAGAGGAGAATGGAGAAACTTCAAATTCCATGGCCGAGGACAGCTCTATTTCGAAGGAAGTGATAAAGTGCAGTATGAAGGAGAGTTCCGAGTCGGCTTGAAATTTGGCTCAGGACAACTCTTTTATCCTGATGGCACTCTACAATACTCTGGTTACTTCAAAGATGGAAGGATGAATGACCGCGGTTCACTATTCTGGCCCTCGGGACTCCGTAAATTTGAAGGCGAAATTGTCAGCGAAGGTTTCCAAGAGATATACCTTAAAGGCACGTTCTACGATGATGATGACAGATCGGGCAGAAAACCGAATTACTTCGTTGGAGAACTTTATCATGAGAAATATCATGGTACCGGTACGCTCTACAGTGGTGATGGTAAAGTTTTGAAATCTGGAGAGTGGGTGTATGGAGAGCTTGCTGATACAATTCCAAGCCAGTTTAATATTGATGAGCTTCGCAAAAAAATTTTCAGAACTGTAAAAAAAGCTCAAGAAACCTGGTACACTTTGAAGGGAGACGTTGCCCTACACATAGATAACATAACTACTCACGAATTTAATACGTTTGTTGATTTTAATAACAAGGACGCACCGCTTAGAGTGAGCTTAATGGGAATTGAAAATGACTCACTGCAGCGTGCTTTTGAACTGGTGACTCATAATCCCTATTTTCGGAGGATTGATACTTTGATTTTAAGCAAATTTGACCTCCAAAGCATTGAGAAGCAGCTTCAGATGTTATTAGAGTCATACAATTTAAAAGATCTGAAGAAGCTATGGATTGTAGAATCGCTTCATTTCGATGATTTTCTGTGTAAAATTCTCGCTGAAGCAACTTGCTTGGCCGGTGTGGAAGAGCTTGTTATTGAATCAGTTGGGATGTTTTCAACGGAAGGACTCAAAACAATTTTTAACTCAGCCTTTCTTTCAAACCTGAAAAAATTCTCAATGAAACATCCGCTAGGCAGTCTAGACCGAGACACAGCACTGCACCTCTCATCCTCATTATATCTGAAAAATCTACAATCCCTCTCATTAGCTCAATGTAACCTCAGAGTCTCAAGCGTTAGAGCGATCTTTGAGAACGACGATTCATTTAGTTTGTTGAAGAGTTTGAACTTATCGTATAATAACCTTACAAGCAGAGCTTGTAAATATATGATGGAAGCTACAAACACCCAAATCAGACTGGAGAAACTGAGTCTTAAGAGCTGTGATATTGATGCGAGGGGAGTTTATTATCTAGCGAATGCTAGGGCGCTCATTGATCTTAGAAATCTCAATCTTTCGTATAATCCGATCGGAAATACTGCTTGCGACGCAATTGCTTCAACTGAAGTGCTGGCTGGTTTGACCAGGTTGGGATTGAGCAGCTGTTCTATTGGTCTTCGAGGGCTCCAAAGTCTCTGTGAAACCAATAATTCGAAGAATCTTCAGAGATTAGAGCTCTCAGATAACGAAGATCTAGATGACCAAGCTGTTGAGTTGATTGCGAACACGATCACTCTTGGGAATTTACAAATATTGGCTTTGGAACGCTGCAGAATATCAATAGACGGGCTGAAAGCGATTTGTGGGTCGTTTAGATTGAAAGGGCTGAAAAAAATTATTCTCTTTGGGAAGACAATAGGCAAAGAGATAAGGGATCAGCTGCAAAAAGATGTCGATTTAGAAAATGATTTGATAATCGAATAATCATGTGATTTTTAGTTTTAGATTAATATTGTAGATAATAGGGAGATAATCGGAAGAAAAATTATATATTTTTTGTTTTTTTGTGTTTTATATAGGTTTCAGGCGTCAGTTCACTTACTTACAAAAATCACAGCTCCATGAATGTCCAGTAGAGGAAGAAAATACTGATCAGGTTTGATATAATCAAGGCGGCAAATTATGGACCAAGGAATTCAAAGTAATGACCAAGGTCTTAAAAGCAATAAATTGATAACTTCTCTGAGAAATATCCTCGATAATTTCTTCAACAGCTGGTTTAAGATCCGTACTCATTATGTATATCAATTTGAAAGCTTGACATTTTACATCCAATTAAAATATACTCCTGAACAGGAATACCAGCCTCTATCACTTTATGAAATAATTGTGATGAAGAATCTTGCCCGACAATGCCAGGGGAATAATTAAGTTGTCCCTTATAAATGTAAAACATCTGTTTTGAATTGTTGAATGAAATATCAAACAATTCTAATTTCAAATAATAATTGATAAGATTTTTCAAAGAAATTGAAAGAAAAATATATTCTAAATCCAATATGTCTATCCAAATCAAAATCAATGGGCTTTTGTGCAGTCATAACAAAAGATTGTAAGTCATCTGGGGTGTAATTGGGTAAAGCAAGCTTTGTTTGAATTTACAAATCGACAAAACAGGTTCTCCAGAGTAGTGGTATATATCAAATAAATAGTTCTGTTGAAAAAAGTTATAAAGGTTTCTCGTAAAATTATGAATGGTACAATGGGTATTTGAAATGTGAATATGCCAGTCAAAATATGAAATACATATTAATTAACTCTTTTTGAAATGATAGAGCAATTCATTAATTAATACATCAACACATTAATTACGATAAAAATACTCAGAGCCGATGAATTCTATATTACTTTGCAAAACCAACTCGCATAAAACCAAAAAAGGAATAAACTAATGGTATGGTGATGATTATTATCAAAGACACATAGATGATTTAGTATTTATCACTATATATCGAAAAATTTTATGGAATCAGCTAGAATGAAAATAGAAATTCGAGGATATATTCAAGTTTGATAGTATTTTCGCCAAGACTCAGCAGAAAGTAAAAAATACTGACAGCTTGTATCTGAAGGAGAAAATAATAATATTGCTATTCCAAATATGTCTTCGATTAATTTTTGTCTCTCTAATAATAGTTGTAGCATGCTTGCCTCTCTTTTCTTAAAGAAACCAAAAGTTCAATTATCATTCCCCTGTTTTGCTTATTTTTTCAATTTTTTACTTGTATAGGGGCTGCAAAGAAGTTTGCTCTGTCACAGCAAGTGATTTCGAATAAATCTGGAAGAAAAATAGTAACAAATTCGTGAAATATGACCGCAAGAACCTCCTCTCTATCTTTAAGGAGTACACTTACAAAGAAGCTGAAAACATAAATTAATTCGGCTTTGCAGAGATCTCTTTGAAGAGTGAATCAAAAAACTGTAACATCTCTGGGTTATTAGTTCTGATTCTAAATAGCGAGTATTCTTCTTGGATCTGAACGTAAAACACCATTGTTGTTCTAATTCAAAAAGGATTGTCATCAGACATGATCATTAAATCATAACTTACGCCGGAGGAACGAAAATATACATCCTCACAACTTCACCTAGAGGATTATCTCTGAGATCCTGATTCAGCAGAACACGTCTTGGACCCAACGGGAAAAGCAGGTTTGCTATCTTCTCTTCAGTTTCAAGCTCTTCACTCTTACAATAATAGATTTCATGAATGAAATAAGTGCGGAATAATCTTTCAATGCCTCTTCGAGCTTCTTTCCCTTTCTGTTCCACTGTCTTTACCGTCTCGAACTCCAGACCTTGCCAGTAGTAATTGAACACTGCAACTGATATGAGACTTTCATACTCTCTAGCAGAGAGATAACCAAGCTCTATCACTCCAAGCTCTTTAATCGAATTGACAATATTCGCCTTCACCTCAGCTGAGAGGTCTAAAGGATAAAAGAAGTCTTTGAATTGCAATTCGAGAGTATCAATTTTCCCGTAGTGCAAAATCCCATCATGGCTTAAAAAAGAAAGGAACATATCAATTGAACAGGGGACGGCTTTAAGTATTTCTATATAAGGGTAAACTGGTAGTTCCTCACCAGCTTGGATGCGAGTGACATCCAGAAAGGGAACTTCCACAGTATCCGATTTCACGTTTTCTGACTGAGCTAGGTGCAGTTTCACAGAGAACAGAGAAGTATGGGTTTTTTGGGATTGGTTCTCTACGAGAGGTTTGCGGAAGACAAGAGGAATAACGATATTCTTGAGCATCTTCTCCTTTGAATTGACATCGTTTTGTAACACTTTTTCGATGAGTTTTTTGAGCGGTCGAAGCTTGTCTTCAGAAACTTTGGACAGAATTTGGCTCTTTTCTGCCAGCATACCTTTCACCTCTTCACCTGGGATAAACAGATCTGTAGGGGACTCTTCTTCTCGGAGAAGAGATCTAAACTTTAACAAGTTGAGATGGTCGTATTCTCTAAGATTCGAAAAATTCTCGTTTATAAAATCGTTGCCGGATTCAAGGCATTTCAAGTCATTGCTTGTTAGGATTTTGTCGAAATCAACTCCTTCTATCAAAGCATCGATGTTATCCTCGACGCCTAGATCTATTTTGCTGTCATACCCTTCAGTTTCAGCCGAGACATAAAAAGGGTTATTGTTTCTTTTCTC
>ENA-UOTZ01002022-UOTZ01002022.1-compost-metagenome-genome-assembly--contig:-NODE-2022-length-11671-cov-3.453338_pt1 | contig 11671 bp, 8 predicted proteins | sample MGYA00238144_ERZ746983 | MGnify/ENA primary metagenome ERZ746983 (study PRJEB28759, sample SAMN06268863) | compost metagenome | isolation source: single cell | place: USA: California, Emeryville, Joint...
CTAATACTTGCTGCTTGTGCTCAATATCCCATATCCTCATTGATCGATCATCAGATCCAGAGACAATGGAGCGACTTGAGGGGTGAAAGTCCGTGCATCGAACAGGTTTAGAATGGCCTTCAAAACTAACTCTCAGTTTACGATCTGCAGAATTCCAAAGTTTGACGGTTTTATCCTCAGATGATGTGACAAGGAAGCGTCCATCTGGATTGAAATTTGCTGAATATACAGCTGATTTGTGCCCTTTGACCAGCAGCGAATAGCCGTCGCTTAAAAAGTTCATACATCATTTGGTGCTGCAATAAAAATTTCAGTATTTACGCTGTGTTCCGCCAAATTCTCGCTGTGCCATCTCTCGACGCGGTTGCCAGCATCGTACCGTTCGGTGAGAATGATATACTATAGACAGAGGACTAGTGCAATGAGATGCTTAGTAAAAAGCGCAATTTAAGAGGGTTTGTTACTTTATGTCCGATAAACTTAAAGGGTTTCTTTCGAGATTCGAAGTGCCAAACCATAATACTTGAATCTTTACATGTTGAGGCCAGCTGCTTCCTGAATCATTTGAGATAAATAGTTAGTATAATAAAACTTTGAGAAAGAAGGACATATCCGGACTGAAAGCGACTGAGAGAATAGTATCTTTATGCCCTCTAAACGAGCGCTGCAGCCTAGGGTCTTCAGATGTTAACTCCGGCTTAAAGGAGAACTGTTGAGACTTATTCATTTTATTTAACAGAAAATTATGCACGAATATTTAAATATCTTTGGAAAAGGGACTTTGAACAATTTAGGTTTCTCAAATTATAATTGAAAGATCCTCGAAGCAATATTGAAAATAAACAAATTTCTCTGACATTCTCAATTTGTCTGAGAGAGATCCTCAAGCAATTTTTTTTTCTGGCAAAAAAAGAGATTTCATGGAATGGAAATGTTAAAATGTATTGCATCACAAATAAGGCAGGCATTTGCTGTGCATTTTGATATAGGTTTAAAAAAGGCTGAGATAAAACAAACTAAGGATTACTGCAAATTATTAATTTGATATTAGCATGCAAAGAAAAAAAAAAAACTAACTATATATATATCATGATTAGCAATAATAAAAAAAGAATAATAAGTTGTCAAAACCGATCTCCAGCTTTGAGGCTGGTTTGCTTCGTGGATTCAGAATTATAATTAACTTCTGTCTAAAAATCGTTAGGAACCCCAGAGCACCAAGAAACCCGTGTTTTTGCCGAAAGTCTTCTCGATTTGTTCAAAAACGCGGGCTTTTCAATGCTGTTGCGGCTAGTAGAATCAGCTGTGCTAGCTGAAATATTAAGAGCTGATAATGTTCGTGAGTGCTTTCTCACCGTAGATGCATTGAAGTTTGGATAGGCAGGTTTCGATGGCTGGAGAGACTGAAGAGAGACGGTGATTGGCAGTTGATTCTGAGACTTTATTGTCGGTTTTATGTCAATATGACCAGGTGTGCCTGACGAAAAAAGGTCTCTGAGAGCGCGCTTGCTGTCTGTTATTTTAGTAGAAGTGGAAGCAGAAGTTGAAGGCCTCTTTAAAGATGCCAAAAATTCAAGTCGCTTTTTCTGATCCTTTAACTTCAATCGTGCTTTAGCAGAATCAATAATCGTGTCGATTTTTTTTTGACTTCTTGGCGAGAGATTAATTAAAGATTTGACACTGTTTGGTTTTCTAGTGCCATTTCTCTTCATACCGAGGGGAGTTTCTGAAAGTTCAGGAAGAGAATGTAAACTTGTTGGTTCATTGATATCATTGTTCTCGTCAAATTCTCTTGGCGAGCGAACTTTGAAACGGGCAAGTACGAAGGGTAAGACTAGGCGGTCGCAAGATGGTGACCCAAGGTAAATAGAGTGGTGCTCGGTGCTTTGGTGCTGCATCATTGAAAAGAGTTCACGCTTCTTTTTTTTTTTAAGTTTATGAATTTTGTATCACAGTTCCTTTCGGAACCTTATATAAACCGCCTTCTGTTCTGATTCTTGGAGCCGAATAATAATTTATCTCAGACCAGAAAAAGCAAATTTTCTTAAATTTTCGAACTGGATATCTAAATTCTGAATCTTCTGAGATCTGAAAGAGTCATTAAATTGATTCTGTAAACTCTTTGCTCCCGTTTCCTTCTCATTATGAAAAACAAGAGCATGGATTTTCTAAGTTCACTTGCTCATAATACATTTGTTGTGCTCTCTTAGAGCAGTTTTGCAATGGCTCAATTGCTTGGAAAGAACAACTAAATAGAAGATGTTATCGCATATAGATCTTTCAAGTAGAGGAATCGTTGTAGTAATGCTGTAAAAATTAATGCTTCAAGTTATAAAACTGCTCTGAAATTATTTTTCAGTGTAAATTAATTATGCTCATGAAATAAGGCTGCTAAACGGTCACCGAAGCAGAACATTTTTTCTGAGAATCGAGACCAATTCTACCAAATTTAATGATAATGATGACAAATCTAAGCCTCTACTGCTTGCCCCAACCGCTACATAAGGAAAGCTCAAATGAGTTGCTAATCCTTGAATATTCAATTGTAAAAAAGTGCACTACTTTGGGGGTTAAAGGAACTTTGGGTTAGTTGACCACATGGAAAAGGAGTGAAAACCCTAGTAGGCAATGACCTCTTACAATGAAGGAATCATTGCATAAAACCCTTTAGTCCCTCCCAAATAACAAACATGAATGACAAAAAATATGTATTCTGGATTAATTCATATGTAGGTAATGTAGTGTCAATACAGTATGCTCTGAATTGCCAGAATTTAGCATTTGCTTCGGTTTTTGCTGCTAGCTGTTGAAAGTTGAGAATTCGTTTTTCTCAATTCTTTTCGCAAGTTTGATATTGTTATCATATATTTTGGTAGTTCAATATAGTTGAAGGTATGGATAACTCACGCGAATGACTTCCAATTAACTTTTTCTCCATCACTCTTCTTTCTGAGGTCAGAATTAAGTGACATCAGGATCTTTTTAGGTCATGATCTCGTTTTTGCATGATCAAGTGATGAATTCTGTTTATTAACGAACCGTATCCATCAAAAAGGGGCATCGCTCGCTAAGCATATTACGATTAATGGACAGCCGGAAGGCATTCTGATCACACCTTCTTCTTCAAAGCTTACCATTGTACAATTTGATTAACAATACACCGCTTGCCCTAATTCTGATCAGTATTCAGACCCAAGATGGCTAAGGAGTAGGGAACGATTTTTCTCTCATTCTCTTGTATGTTAGTGATGTTCTTACCACATCCAAGAGTAGGAAGACGCATGACAGCCGTCTCGATTTTACAGAGATACGTTGTCTCGGTATTCGCGTTATTTTTAGCAGCCATGCGTTGATTTGAATTACATAAGTATATCATTTTTCAGCGCATTCGAAAAATAAAATGTTGGAAAATTCCTTGAAGGATCGCCACAAAAGTCATCGCAGAGCTCACTACCTCACGCAAAAGCAGAAATACTGCTCATTATCGAATGAATGTGACAACAATATTTATTCATATCCACGTTTTTTTGAAATCTCTCGAATTGAAAATCGATGAATCCTCTTCCAAATTGAAAGTTCCTAGCAAAGGACGCTCAGAGGTAGTGGCTTTAAATCTTTCCATATTTTTCGCCATCTTGTGAGCTCTGTTTTCTATTTACGTGTAGCTCTACTGAGGCATAGCCGCCTGCTTCATAATTCGGGAAATAGCTTAAACTTCGATTCTTAGTGAGAGAAAGGTTAGTTTTTCAAATTGCATTTTAAATTTTCGGGTAAAATTTAAGTGCCTAATGATGAGTGAATTTCGTTTTCTGATTTCGGATTCGAATTAGCGAGGAAAACTCTGTTGCTAAAGTAGGACTGAGAACTATCAACTAAGATGCCTCTTCCTGAGAACCGAAGTATTCCGAATCGGAAGTCCATTTTAATAAAGTTAAACAATGGTAATTAATTACCACGGGAATTCTTATATTTTCTAAATTTGTAAGCCTTTAAACTGCCAAAATAGCACATCGCATTTTCGTTTGTGAACACGTGATTCGAAGCCCCGCAGCGAATAAACGTTGATCCCAAAGGGGGTCCTAGCTCATTAAGACACCTTCTACTTCAAATTCTTAGTGAGCTCTTGAAGATCATTTTAGGATTTCGATGTAAATTTTATCTTGGCAGTAAAAACTTCGATTTAATTAGGATATTAATTTAAATTATTCAAGAGTTGATAATCTGAACTCAAAATGTTAAACGATCCCACGTCAGCAGCTACCAAGCCCAAGTTTTTTTTCGAACGTCGACATAACTCGGCCTCTAAAGCGGTGGCTGTACCTCTCGTTTTATGCCGATTTAAGCCAATTAGCAAAGAAGAAGAACTTCAAACTATAATCCCGACAATGACCGAAACTACTCAAATTGAAGAAAGACCTCAAACCAATGAAGGTGAAACCAAGGAGAAACCAAAGCGAGCTACTCCAATAAACAGACACGCGAGGATATTTGGCGGTCTGTTCAGTCTAAATTCTCCTCCAAAACCCAAACGAAAAGCTAAAACTGTGCCAACAATGACGAATCAACAGCTGTACGGCCTCATTTTTAACAATCGACCAACCGTAGATTCCATCAAAAGCCAAGTTTTTGGGAAATTTGCGAGTGATAATTTTAGCGCATCAGATCCATTGAAGATTCAAACCCAAGAAAATCAAAGGTCGTCTCCGCTGAGAGGGAGATCTAATTCTAATGCAAGTCTAAATCGGAGTCCAGGAGAAAAATCTGGCGAAAAACTCCCTCTTATCAATAACAAGAAAATGATTCCCAGACATGGCTCTGTAGACGTCTCTATTCTCAGGCAGCAAAAGAATTCTCCGACCAAGGTACAATTTATTGAACCAACAGACACTTCAGTAAAGCAGCAGCGCCGGAAGGTGACTTTCAAAATTCTTCGTGAAAAAGAATATGAAGCAGGTATACACTCGGACCGCCTTTAAATGAGCGGTTCTCTTAAAGAATTCAACTTAATTTACGTGAGCCTTTGGGAGATCTTTCTATACATCATTGGTTCACAAGCGATTTCAAACCGACTTGATGAAAGTTGGGAATCCTAAATCGCACAATTCGTTTATATGTTATGCTGTATTTGCTATTCAATCATTTTGCCTATCAATTTGTAACTTAATTTGATTCACAGACTTTGTAAAAACTTCTCCGAAGATTTATGAAAGTAGATAGAAAGCTCTATCTGGATATTCGATAATATTTCTTTCAGAAAAAAAGGAGAGAAAAAGTTCACTATGGTTGTGGCTAGTTATGTAACAAGAACACTAATCTTTAGTTGCAGATGCACCAACCGAAAAATGGAAGCCATCAGTAGATCAATGAATCGAAAATTGAACTTTACTGCTAATTCAGTTATTGCTATGGTAAGTTATCAGTATTTACAGATAATTACTCCGAGAGTTGCTGAAAATAAGTCTTTTATGGTCATATTCATGGACTTTATCAGCAGTATATTGATAATCGAAGGCAACGGAAGCCAGGACGTAATAATTCCAATAAAAAACCCAAAAAATGAATCAGTTGACTACTTCCAAAACTTAACAACTTCATAGATCAGACAAAACATATTAAAGCATGTATTTTGTGTAGCAAGGTTGTCGCTGATTCACGAATGATTCCCTGAGAACCTTGCCAACGTTTTCCACAAAATTACTTTCTCCGATGCTCGAAATACCAATGAAAAGCTCTACTATCAGCATTGGCAAAACCTTACAGCTTTTCCAGAGCCAAGACGAGGAAGTGGCATAAAAATACCAAAATGAGCGATGTTTTATCTCTTTTATGGTGTTACCTATTCCTTGCTAAATAGTTTACAATTGAGAATAAATCAGATGCTTCAAGATAGCTTTGCTCATCTGTCTTGATTTTACAATTTTTCTTATCTCTGACTCTGTGTATTCGCAGGAAAGCTCATAAAAATAGTTTTGAAATTTATTAATTTTAGAAGTGATACATTAAAGCTTCTCTTTATTTTTTTCCTTAATTCGAAACATAAGGATTGATTCATGAATTTTCAATCAATAACTTTGGAGCGCTACTCTGTTAATTTCATAGGCTAGCCTTGAAAAAAATAATAACATTTCGACTCAAAGTGCGTAACTGAGATAATTATAATACGAGGATGACGAATCCACGCATATAAATAGAGAGATTTAGGTTTATTATAACACAAATTCACAAAATATAAATAACAAGATCTAAAAAATTCAATTATGATGCTCAATACAAGCTGGTGGCAGCTTCTACTCTACACATTAATAGGACTGTTCCTTGTGAGAATGTGCTTGAAATATCTAAACTTGTGGAAACTCCTTAAAGACCTCAAAAAAAAGGGTGCTGAAGTCTATTTCAAACCTTTCATTGGAATAACTGCGAAGTTTAATGCTGATACGGCGAAAGGAGATGCTTTGACTTGGTTTAAAGAAAGCATGAAAAAAAATCCAAAGCTAAGATTTTTCGCCACTCACCAATTCGACAAGCCAGTAGTCTACCTAGTTGATCCAAATTTAGTGAAAGCATTTTTATCTGATCCCTCAACCAATACCAAAGCTTCTATACTCGCACCTTATTTCCCCTTACTCCAGCACGGGCTTCTCTTCACCCATGGAAACCAATGGAAAAAACACCGTAGAACCTTATCAACAATCTTCAGATTCGAGTTCATCATGTCGCAGCTTCCTACCATCGTAAAGACTGCTCGTCATATCTTCGAAAGAGAATTAGAGGCTAAAGGTGGAAAACATATTCACATACTTGATGTGTTTCAAATGATCACAGGAGAACTAGTCTTTCGAATATTCTTCGGAGAGGACCTTGAGGGAGTCACCATTGACGGAGTACATCCCACAACTTACCTTGCAGAGCTTCTAGAAATCACTGCTATCAATTCCCGAGCACCTGAGAACCTTCTTCTCGGAATCACAGGAACAAAACTCGGCCTTTTCAAGAGGAATCGAGATTACATGAAGAAGAGCAAGAGATTTGTGAGTTTCTGCTCAGAAATGATACAAAGCAAGAAAAAGAAGCTTGAAAAAGATGGAGCTACCTCATCAGATATGCTAACGCTTCTGCTGCAAGAACAAAAGGAAACGGGAGATTTTAGCGATGAAGAAATTTTGCATGAGTTTATCACTTTCTTCTTTGCTGGAATGGATACTACAGGACACATGCTATGTATGGCAACCTACTTCTTTTCTACTCAGAATGAAGAGGTGCAAAAAGCTGTCATGCGGGAAGCTAATGAATTATCTCAAGCTGGAATAAATATCACGAGTGAGCTGCTCAATAAATCTGAGGCGATTCATGCATTTTTCAAGGAGTCACTGAGAATGGCTACACCCGCAGCCTTTATATTCCTAAGAGATGTGGTCAAAGATTTCTATCTCGAAGATCTCCATCTGAAGAAAGGGTCGAAGGTCAGCCTGGCAATTGTTTCTAAAAACTATGATCCAGCAATTCATCCAGATCCCGACCGTTTCAATATGAACCGATGGATTTCGGGGAATCCAGATTTTGAAGGAGAAGCCCTGAAGAATCCCTTCAATTTCATCCCATTCTCTGCAGGACAAAGAAACTGCATTGGCCAACATCTGGCGATTATTGAAGGGAAGATAATTTGGAGCATCCTCTTGTCAAATTATAACTTCACTGTCCCTTCAGGATATGGCATGCATTACAAATTCGGAGCACTCTATGAACCACGAGACATCTTATACCTAAACGTAGAAAAGAAGAAGCCTGAATTAATCTAAAGGTCTGCTTAATACGATTTAATATGAGAAATTCCGATTTGTTAATAGCGTATATAGATAGAGAAGTCGGTTACTAAACGACGCTGAAATTAAACTTAAGACACTCCTAAAGATTATTGCATAATGTTTATGATATTATGAGATCTCCACAACTTATGATTCATTTAATGTTCATACCAGACTAAATGCCCGATTCAAATATAATTAATTTTCCTCTTTTACGGTTTAGGATAGATACTCGATGGTGATGATGAGATATCCGACCATTTATTGATACATTGTGGAGAACAGAAAGAGAGAGTTTCGAACCCTATGCTGAACGTTTCCTAATGCAGAATAACATAAATATCTCACATGCAATATTTCGTATGCAGAACCAATAAGAAAATTAAAGTATGTTTGGTAAGGCGAGACTTGTATAGATACCTTGCAAGTAAATTTTCCCATCCGCCTCAATTTAAGTCAACAAAGTAAGACAAGATCTAGTAATTCTTTCTGTTCAGCTGTTCACGAAGAATTTCGGGGCCTTTGCTGCTGGTTTTTATTTTGATTTCAAATAAAACTCTACATGCGAAGCCCCTTTATTATGGTGATCGTACCTGAGCCCTGGTTTTCCATTTTGATCTTCATTACTATCTGAAAGCTTTAATAGGTTTTAATTTCTCACTTAATACTGAAAATTCCATTTCTTTCTGAATTTCTTTTTTTTTTTCCTTCTTCTGTTCTCCTAGCTCTTTGCCTGTATTTATTGAGGACCAATCGGACTTAGACATATAGAAGGCCGGTTTTGTGTTTGAGTTTCTCATCTACGACGTAATCGATCTGATATCAATTGTAAATTTTAAGTTTTAATTCCGATCTTGAGGTCGCAATTAGGAGCAAACTATTGAGATAGCTTCCTGAGGAAATCATATCGTGTATGTGAGATGAAATACTTAGGTTTTACTCTCTCAAATATGATACAGGAGTCAGATAAGGAGAAGAGCTTCAATTTAATACAAAACTGCATTACATAATATAGTGCCATATGTTGATATTGACAACGAAAAAATATAGAGATAACATCTCTGAGTTCGTAGTATAGGTCCCGATTGAAACTTTGGACATCTGGGACTGTTATTATCAGTTTGAATTGCTTATCCTGTTCTTATCTCATCATTTCCGATCTCTTTCTATTATTTTAATACTCTGAAGGCTAAGGATTCCATCCTTGTTGCTTTTGTTCGATCATTGTATTGAGGGTTAATGAGTTTCAAAGCATTAATTGAGAGTCTGAGAATTGAATCACTGAGAATCACGATTTTTAGACTCAAGAAGGATTACGTCAAAATAAGACTCATTCGCATTAAATATAATAAATTACGTAATCCACGTACTAGCATATGCGAGTGATATTTAAAATCTGCGGAAAGTATCTATTTAATTATTGAAACATTTGAGTTTGTGACAAAACGTCCACGCTCATCATGAGTTGGTTGCAGATCTTTCTCACTCTAATAGGTTTGCTGGTGCTACAAGTTTGCTGGAAATATTTCAAACTATGGCTATACCTCCAAGAACTCAAGAAAAAAGGTGCCGAAGTTTATTTCAAGCCTCCGATAGGAATGGTCACAAAATTTTTCGCCGACACTCAGAAGGGTGATGGCTTCGCCTGGTTTAAGGAAAACATACAAAAAAATCCTAAACTGAGATTTTTAGCATCCCATTACTTCGACAAGCCAATAATCTATCTCGTTGATCCAAATTTAGTGAAAGCTTTCTTGACGGACCCTTCGAAAACTACTAAATCTTCCATTTTCGGACCTCTAATGCCCTTGCTCCAAAAAGGACTTGTCTTTAACAGCGGAAGTCAATGGAAAACTCACCGGAAAATCTTATCACAGACTTTCCAATACGAATTTATCATGTCCCAGGTTCCCACCATCGTGAATACTGCTCGGCACATACTGTCACGAGAAATAGAAACGAAAAAAGGAAAACGTATCCATATACTCGATCTCTATCAAATGATCACAGGAGAGTTGGTATTTCGAATATTCTTCGGCGAAGAACTTGAAGGTGTCACGATTGAAGGATTAGCACCGACCTCATATCTTACTGTGATACTTGATCTCGCTGCGACCAACACTCGATCGCCTGAGAATATTATTTTCGGAGTGAAAGGAACGAGACTTGGTCTGTTCAAGAGGAACCGAGATTACATGCAAAAATGTAAAAAGTTCTTCGCTTTTTGCACAGAGATGATACAACTCAAGAAGAAGAAGATTGAAGAAAACCCTGGAACGCAAAAATCTGGTGCAAGGCCAGATCTTCTAACTCTTTTGCTTCACCGCCAAAAGGAAAGCAAAGGAACTGATGACGAATTTAGCGATGAAGAAATTCTACAAGAATTCATCACATTCTTCTTCGCGGGGACGGATACCACTGCTCATATGTTAACAATGGCAACATATTTCTTCTCTAAACAAGATGAAGAAATCCAAAAAGCTGTGATGAAAGAAGCCCACGACATATCTCAAGCTGGAATCAATGTCACGAGTGAATTACTTAACAAACATGAGACGATTCATGCGTTCTTCAAGGAGTCTCTGAGAATTGCGAGTCCAGCATCCATTCTGATTTCGCGAGATGTTATCGCAAACCAACAAGTAGAAGACATAATTCTCCCAAAAGGGACTATGGCCAATGCAGCAATGATCGCCAACAACTTTAATCCGCAAATATATCGAGAGCCTCATCACTTCAATATGCATCGGTGGATTTCAGAGAGCCCAGACTTTGAGGAAGAAGTTCGCAAGCATCCTTTCAACTTTATCCCTTTCTCTGCAGGTCCAAGGAATTGCATTGGACAACATCTCGCGATATTGGAAGGGAAAATCATATGGAGCATCTTCTTATCAACTTATAACTTCACTGTTCCTTCTGATTATGAAATGCATTACAAGCTGGGAGCTCTTCTTGGGCCCCGGGAAGTGCTATACCTTGACATTGAGAAGAAGTAAGTCAATATTATTTGGAACTCTGCTTTAATTATTAGTGGTATCTTTCACACAATAATAAAATTAAAGATATATCAAAGTTTAATATAAGGAACCTTAATTATCATCTCTATTCAATATTCACACCACATTTAAAGCAGAATACATAAATCATTCCTCCTTTTTGCTTTTCTCTTCAGAAATCAGCACTTGTTATAGCTTGATTTTCATAGAGCAAAACAAATGACCCTCAAGAAAAAGAAAAAAAAACCCAAAAAATAGCAGCATTAAATCTGATTCAAGCTGATGATTGATTTCTCCTCGGTTTATAGAATGACTCTACATAAATTAGTAGAAACTATAAGTGAGTTAATGCATGAAAGAAGTTTGATGTGGAATAGAAATTGCTTCTTTTATATCTTTGAAAATCTGCATTGTGATCTCGTGATATCAAATCACATTCACATTCCAGTAGGCATAGAGAGTTGATTGTTCGAAAATTTTTTGTTTATAAGGAGCAGAACTCACCCTTGAGCTTTTCTGACTTCATGAAAAATTTTAAAGAGGCAAGTCACAAAAAGTTAATTTTCCTCGTTAAAATACAAATTCTCAAAAATAATGATCAAGATGAAAGTTACAGTTGTTCACATGTTCTCTAGTGTAATTAATCCGCTGCGAGCTCAAACAATGTCTCTCAAATCGGACTTTTTCTTTTGTTTCACTTTTAAATGCCATTTCTTATTTTAGCGATCTTGCTCTTGCCGTATATTGCAACCATTCACTGAATTTCGGACTCCAAGCACCAAGTTTCCCTCCAAACTCTTATTCAGATGTCAGGATTTATCAAAGTTCTTCATCGCCAGAATAAAAATTCTGCTTTTCTAAGCATCATAAAAT